>Ga0155207_136_pt2 | contig 38840 bp, 36 predicted proteins | sample RifCSPhighO2_02_FD_106175 | JGI IMG/M metagenome (GOLD analysis project Ga0155207, IMG submission 106175) | Omnitrophica WOR_2 bacterium RIFCSPHIGHO2_02_FULL_67_20
GGGTTCGTGGTGGAGCGCGACGAGATCGGCCGCGCGACGATTACAGGCTATGCGCCGTCTACCGGGTACCGCGACTTCCGTGGATTGGGGTGGATCGCGCTGATTACGCAGGATGTCAAAGCTGCGTTCGCCCCAGCGGAGCGGCTGAAAACGCTGCTGGTCGCGGTCGCGATGGGCACTGCCCTGTGCGTGATGGCGGCCGTCTTGGTCGTCTCCAATCGCATGACACGCCCCATCGTCAACATGGCGCGCATCGCGGGTGAGGTGGCCCAGGGCAATTTCAGCGCGAGGATCGGCCGTGCGGCCCACGATGAGCTGGGCGCCCTCGCGCGCGCGTTTGATCAGATGACGGAGCGTCTGGAGAAGAGCGTCGTCTCCCGGGATGCGCCGCTGAACGAGATCGCCGCGCGCACTGCGGTCGAAGCCGCCCGGCGCGAAAGCAACGCCCGCATTCTGGAGATGGAGAAGGAGGTCAACGCCCTCCTGCAGGAGCTCGGCCGGCCGGCCAAATACAGCTCTTGATAGGCGTAAATTTTTAGTTGAAGAGAAGGGCACGTTTGAGGCACAATGGTTTGGCCGGACCCGCGGGGGCTACGGCGTGATCGTCGCCTCGCGGGCGGAGTTGCTCGGACAGACGGTGCCGGTGCGATTGACCCGGGGTACAGGACATACCTTATTCGGGGAGCTCGCATATGTCGAGAGTCGTAGCACTTGTCGGCCCGACCGCGGTGGGGAAGTCCGCCATCGCGGTGGAGCTGGCGCAGTCGCTCGACGCCGAGATCGTCTCCTGCGACTCGATGCAGGTGTACCGGCAGGCAGCCGGCCTCACGCAGTCGCCCACCCACGCCCATCGCGTCCAAGTCCAGCACCACCTGATTGACTGCATCGAGCCCACCGAGGATTTCAGCGTCGGGGAGTACCGCCGGATGGCGGCCCCGGTCATCGACCGGCTCCTCTCGCACGGCAAGCGCGCCCTCGTGGTCGGCGGCACCGGCCTCTACCTGCGCTCGCTCACCGAGGGGCTGTGCGACGCGCCGCCGGCGGACGTCAAGGTCCGCGAGCAGCTCTGGAGCGAGTGCCACAACATCGGCAGCGTGAAGCTCTACAACCGGCTGCGCGGTGTCGACTCGGCCGCGGCCGCGCGCATCCACCGCAACGACGCCCGGCGCATCATCCGCGCGCTCGAGGTGTACGCGCTCACCGGCCGGCCGATCTCCAACTGGTGGCGGCAGGCGAGCGCCGAGCTGCTGCAGGGGCAGGTGACGGTCATCGGGCTGACCCGGGAACGGGACGAGCTCTACAAGCGGATCGACGAGCGGCTCCTGCGGATGGTCTACGAGGAGGGGGTCATCAACGAGGTGCGCGCCCTCCTGCGCCTGCCGCTCTCCCGGACCGTAAGACAAGTGCACGGCCTCTCGGACATCGAACGCTACCTCAAGGGCGCGGTCAGCCTGAAGGAGACGATTGACATCTGGCAGCAGCGCGTGCGCAACTACGCGAAGCGCCAGCTCACCTGGTTCCGCGGCACCCCGAACATCCAATGGCTGACCATTTCCCCCGACGAGCACCCCTGGGAAACCGCCGAGCGCGTCAAGGAGCTCATCCGGCGCGCGCACCCGCAGAACGCCGCCGCCGGGCAGCCGATCTGAGCCGCGGCGCGAGCGCCCCGGCGCCAGGCGTCCGCCACATCCTGATCGTTTCTCTCCGCACGCTGCCAGCCATTTGCAGGTGCACCCCCAGCCCTGCACGGCCTCTTGTTAATGCCCGCTGAGCGCGCCGTCCTCGTCACCGTCCAGCTGGACCCGCGCTTCTCGAAAGGGCGCGGGCCATTCTGGCCGCTCGCCGACGAAGCGGACGAGCTGAAGGAGCTTGCGCGCTCCGCCGGATGCGACGTGGTGGCCGAGCTGAGCGTGCGGCGCCACCAGCCGATCGCCGGCACGTTCCTCGGCGGCGGCAAGCTCGACGAGGTGGCGGCGCTGGCCGCGGAGCGGCAGGGCCAGACGGTCATCTTCAGCCAGGAGCTCTCGCCCGGCCAGCAGCGCAACATCGAGGAGCTGGTGGGCGCGAAGACGCTCGACCGCACCCAGCTCATCCTGGACATCTTCGCCCAGCGCGCCCGCTCGCAGGAGGGCAAGGTGCAGGTGGAGCTGGCCCAGCTGCGCTACCTCCTGCCGCGCCTCGTGGGGAAGGGCATCATGCTCTCGCGTCTGGGCGGCGGCATCGGCACGCGCGGCCCGGGCGAGCAGAAGCTGGAGGTGGACCGCCGGCGCATCCGCATGCGCATCCAGCGCCTCGCGGGCGAGCTGGAACAGCTGGGCGCGCGGCGCTCGGCGATGCGCGCGCGCCGGCGCGAAACCGAGACCCCGGTCGTGGCGCTCGTCGGCTACACGAACGCGGGCAAGACCACCCTGCTCAACCGGCTCACGGGCTCGGCCGCGACGGCCAGCAATCAGCTCTTCACGACGCTCGACCCGCTCGCGCGGCGCGTGCGCCTGCCGAGCGGCGAGACGTTCCTCCTGACCGACACCGTGGGCTTTCTCCACCACCTGCCGCACCACCTGATCGAAGCCTTCAAGGCGACGCTCGAGGAGGCGCGCGACGCGGACGTGCTCCTGCACGTCCTCGACGCCAGCCATCCGCTCGCGGCCGAGCACGCGCAGGCGGTCGAGGAGGTGCTCAAGGCGCTCGGCCTGACGGAGAAGCCGGTGGTGACGGCGCTGAACAAGCGCGACCAGGTCGAGGATGCGCAGCGCCTCACAGCCCTGGAGCGGGTGTACGCCCCGGCGGCCGCCATCTCCGCCAAGACCGGGGAGGGATTGGACCGCCTCGGCGAGCTGCTCACCGGCAGCCTGGCCTCGCTCCTCATCGAGCCGGTCCGGCTCCGGATCCCGGCCGAGCATGCCGACCTTGTGGCCTCGGTCTACCAGCGCGGACAGGTGCTCCGGCGCCGGGAAGTTGACGGCACGATTGAGCTGCTCGCCAGGCTTCCGGCCAAGCTTCGCTCCTCGCTCGCCCCCTATCTTCTTGCTTGACAAGGCACCCCGCTTCCAGTAAACTTCGAATTAGCACTCATCAATATAGAGTGCTAACAGAGGTAGCGGCATGAGCGTAACTGACTTTGAGCAAAGGAGAAAGGAAATCCTCGGGCTCATCATCGAGGCGTACGTATTGAGCGCCTCGCCGGTGGGCTCGGAGCTCGTGTCCAAGAAGCTCCGCTCAAGCCTGAGTTCAGCCACCATCCGCAACATCATGGTGGAGCTGGAAAAGTCCGGCTACCTGGAGCAGCCGCACACCTCCGCGGGGCGCGTGCCGACCGACCGGGGCTACCGCTTCTACGTGGACGCGGTGATGGATACGGCCCACCTGTCTCCGGACGAGCTGCGGCAGATTGAGGTACTCATCCAGCCCCCGGAGCTTGATGTGGAACAGCTCCTCCAGCGCGCGAGCGGCGTCCTGGCCGGGCTGACCGAGCAGGCGGCCTTCGCCGTGTCGCCCACGGTGAAGCAGCGCACCGTGAAGCAGATTGAGTTGATGCCGCTCGGGGTGCGCAAAATCCTGTGCGTGCTGGTGGCCAACGAAGAGATGATCGCCTCGCACGTGGTCGAAATCGAAGAGCCCATGAGCCGCGACGAGGCGGCCGCGCTCGGCCGCTTCCTGAATACGGAGCTGGCCGGCCTCGCCTTCAGCGAACTGCTGAATTCGCTGGAGCGCCGGATGCTGGCCGAAAGCGACTCGTTCTACCACCTCGTGAAGCGGTCGCTCGGCATCCTCCAGCATGCGCTCTCGAGCGAGCCCAACGACCGGCTGTATCTGGAGGGTGCCAGCTACGTCGTGGCCCAGCCGGAGTTCAGCCGCCACCCGCGCAAGGCGCATGAGCTCCTCAAGGGGCTCGATAACGAGCAGACGCTGCTGGAGCGCATCCGGCAGGACATCGCCCCCGAGGGGGTGCAGGTGCGCATCGGCCGCGAGGTGCAGCTGCCCGGGCTCGAGGAGTGCAGCTACCTGACCGCGCCCTGCGCCATCGGCGAGGAGATCGTCGGCGGGCTCGGGGTGCTGGGGCCGAAGCGGATGTCGTACCGGCGCATGCGCGCGCTCGTCGAGGGCATGGCGCGCTGCGTGACGAACCTCCTGACCCAATGGGACACCCGATAAGCACAGAAACACAGAAGGCGGAGAAGACGATGCACACCACAGAGACACAGAACAGCAACATCACAACTGCTTCTCTCTGTGTTTCTGTGGATTTCTGTGTTTCTGTGGTGCGAGTTGGATGATGGGGCACAAGCACGAGGGCGACCGCGCCAAGCCGGTGCCCGAGCCGAAGCACCCCACCCACGGCGGCCTCGGCGACCCCGGCCCACAGGATGGGGGAGGGCCGGCCGGGGAGGCCGAAGGCCGAAGCACGCCGCGCGCAGGCAACACCGCTGAGTTGGAGCGGCTGACGCAGGAGGCGGCACAGGCCAAGGACCAGTACCTGCGGATGCTGGCCGACGTCGAGAACACGAGGAAGCGGCTGCAGCGGGAGAAGGAGGAGTTTGCCCGGTTCGCGGCCGAGACGGTGGTGCGCGCCCTGCTGCCCATCCTGGACAGCCTGGACCAGGCGCTCGTCGCGGTGGACCGGAAGAGCGACGCGGATGCGGTCGTGAAGGGCGTCCACCTCATCCACCGCCAGCTGCATGGCGTCCTGGAGAAGGAGGGGGTCAGGCGGATCCCCACCGTCGGCGAGCCGTTCGACCCGCACCGGCATGAGGCGGTGGCCCAGGTCGAAGCGGACGGTATGGCGGATGACACGATTGTGGAAGAGGTGCAGGCGGGCTATACGATGAGCGGGAAAATGATTCGGCCCGCGATAGTGAAGGTGGCGAAAGCAAAGGAAGAGCGTTCTGGGTTGGGGGTTGAGGGTTCGGGGCAAATGCCCAGAACCCCGAACCCCGAACCCCGAACCGAGTCGGATTAAGGAGGTCTCTCAATGGCAAAGGTGATCGGCATCGACTTGGGAACATCGAACTCCGCCTGCGCCGTGATGGAGCAGGGCCGGCCGGCGATCATTCCGTCGGCGGAAGGCACGAGCGTAGGCGGCAAAGCGTTTCCGTCCTACGTGGCATTCACGAAGGACGGGCAGCTGCTGGTCGGGGAGCCGGCCCGCCGCCAGGCCGCGACCAACCCGGAGGGGACGGTGCAGGCGGCCAAGCGGAAGATGGGGACCGACCACGTGTACCGCATCTACGGCAAGGAGTACACGCCGCAGCAGATTTCCGCCTTCATCCTGCAGAAGGTGAAGCGGGACGCGGAGGCCCACCTCGGCGAGCCGGTGAAGGAAGTCGTCATCACCGTGCCCGCCTACTTCAACGACAACCAGCGCCAGGCGACCAAGGACGCGGGCGCGATCGCGGGCCTGGAGGTGCTGCGGATCGTGAACGAGCCGACCGCCGCGTGCCTCGCCTACGGCCTCGACAAGGCGGCGAAGGAGCAGAAGATCCTCGTCTTCGACCTGGGCGGCGGCACGCTCGATGTGACCATCATGGACATGGCCCAGGGGGTCTTCGAGGTCAAGGCGACGAGCGGCGATACCCAACTGGGCGGCACCGATATGGACCTCTCACTCGTGGACTACATCGCCTCCGAGTTCAAGAAGGAGACGGGGATCGACGCGCGCAACGACCGGGTGGCGGCCCAGCGCATCCGCGAGGCGGCGGAGAAGGCGAAGATCGAGCTCTCGAACGTCATCGAGACCGACCTGAACTTGCCCTTCATCACCGCGGATGCCTCCGGGCCGAAGCACCTCACCATGACGCTGACGCGCGCGACGCTCGAGCGGTTGATCGAACCCATCATCAGCCGCTGCCGCGGCCCGATCGAACGGGCGCTGGGCGACGCGAAGCTCAAGCCCTCGGACATCGACCGCATCATCCTCGTCGGCGGCCCCACCCGCATGCCCATCGTTCAGCGGTTCGTCGAGGAGGCGGTCGGCAAGAAGGTGGAGCGGGGGGTGGACCCGATGGAGTGCGTCGCGATGGGCGCCGCCGTCCAGGCGGGGATCATGAAGGGCGAAGTGAAGGACGTCCTCCTGCTCGACGTGACGCCGCTCTCGATGGGCATCGAGACGCTGGGCGGCGTGTTCACCAAGCTCATCGAGCGCAACACGACGGTGCCCACCCGCAAGAGCCAGGTCTTCTCGACGGCGGACGACAACCAGTCGGCGGTGACGATCCGGGTGCTCCAGGGCGAGCGGCCGATGGCCTCCGACAACGTGGAGCTGGGCCGGTTCGACCTGATCGGCATCCCGCCGGCACCCCGCGGCGTGCCGCAGGTCGAGGTGGCGTTCGACATCGACGCGAACGGCATCGTGCACGTCTCGGCCAAGGACCTCGGGACCGGCAAGGAGCAGTCGATCAAGATCACCGCGCCCGAGAAGCTCTCGAAGGACGAGATCGAGAAGATGGTCAAGCAAGCGGAGCAGTTCGCCGAGGCGGATAAAAGCCGCAAGGAGCTGGCCGAGGCGAAGAACCAGGCGGACCAGCTCGTCTACGCGACCGAGAAGAGCCTGAAGGAGCTGGGCGACAAGGCGGGCCAGTCGGAGCGCCTGGCGATCGAGCAGGCAAGCCGCGACCTCAAGGACGCCCTCAAGTCGGACGACCTGGCGAAGATCAAGCGGGCGACCGAATCGCTCATGCAGGTTTCGCACAAGCTGGCGGAGGAAGTGTATAAGAAGGGGCAGGGGGCAAAGGGCGGGGGGCAGGGGGCGGGGGAACGCGGACCGCAGGCCCCGGAAGAGCCCGCCCAGCAGGCCGGCGGGAAGGACGATAAGGTCGTGGACGCGGAGTTCAAGGTTAAGGATGAGGGGAAGTGATTCCCGTGGCGTCTGACACCGGTGGGAGGGGGTACATGAACCTGAAGGCATGGGCGAAGGCGACGCTCGGGGCGTTCGTCGCGATCTTTGCGGCGGAGTTTCTCATCCACCACGTCTGGCTGGGCGGGTTCTACAAGGCGCACGCGGTCTGGTGGCGCCCCGCGGCGCAGATGGGGCCGATGATGCCGCTGATGTTCGCGGCTCAGCTCGTGCTAGCGGCACTCCTCACCGTTGTGTACGCCAAGGGCTATGAGCCGGGCAAGGGCGGGGCGGGGCAGGGGTTCCGTTTCGGCGTCCTCATCGGGCTCCTGTTGATGCTCCCCTGCAGCCTGATGAACGCCGTCATCTACCCGTACCCGATGTCGCTCATCGTCAACTGGCTCGTCGGCGGCCTGGCCGAGATTGCGCTTGCCGGCGCGGTGATTGGGGCGCTGTATAAGCCTGGGAAGCAACAGGGAGGTTAGCGCGTTGGCGGGTTTGCGGGTTTGCGCGTTCGAGATCGACACCATGAGGACATCTCGGGAGAAAGCAGCCGGCGTATCCGCTTAGTTCCGGCAAGACTGATTTGAAACGTGATGCCGACGACGAAACGCGACTACTACGAAATCCTCGGGGTGCAGAAGAGCGCCACGCTTGACGAGATCAAGCGGGCGTACCGCCAGCTGGCGCTGAAGCACCACCCGGACCGGGTGGGGGCTGAGCACAAGAAAGAGGCCGAGGAGAAGTTCAAGGAAATCTCCGAGGCCTACGCCGTCCTCTCCGATGCGCAGAAGCGCTCGGTCTATGACCAATACGGCCACACGCCAGGTTTTGACCAGCGCTACTCGACCGAGGACATCTTCCGCAACGCCGACTTCTCGAGCATCTTCGAGGACCTCGGCCTGGGCGGCTCGTTCTTCGAGGGCCTCTTTGGGGGCGGCGCTCTGGGGGCGGGGCGCGGCGCTCGCGGCTCGGACCTCGAGATGGAGCTGCCGCTCACGTTCGAGGAGGCCGCCCGCGGGACGACGAAGATGGTCACCGTGCCGCGGCGCGAGCTCTGCCACGAGTGCCGCGGCGAAGGCGGCGAGCGCGCGGCCTGCTCGACCTGCCGCGGGACCGGGCAGATCCGCCAGTCGGCCGGGTTCATGGTCATCGCGCGCACGTGCAACCGGTGCGGTGGGCAGGGCGGCACGGTCAAGAAAGCCTGCCCGGCCTGCCGGGGGAGCGGCCGCGTGGCGGTCGAGCGCCGGATTGAGGTCCGGGTGCCGGCCGGTATCGAGTCGGGCATGCGCCTCCGGCTGGCCGGCGAAGGCGAGGCGGGCCCGCGGGCCCGCGGCGATCTCTACGTCCACCTGACCGTCAAACCGCACCCGCTGTTCCGGCGGGAGGGGCCGCACCTGATCCTCGAGTACCCGGCGAGTATCGCGCAGGCCGCGCTGGGCGCCGAGGTGGAGCTGCCCACGATGAACGGCCGGGTGTCGATGAAGATCCCGCCGGGGACGCAGAGCGGCACGGTGTTCCGGGTGCGGGGCAAGGGGCTGCCCGACGTGCAGGAGCGGGGGGGGACGGGCGATCTCCTCGTGCGGGTGAGCGTCGAGACGCCAACGAACCTGACCGGCGCCCAGCGCAAGGCGTTCGAGGAGCTCTTCCGCGCGCTGGGCGACGACGCGCACCCCGCGCGGAGGTCGTTCTTGGCGAAACTCAAGGAGTTGATCAAGCAGCGTTGAGCCGGTTTTGCCCGTTATGCCGGTTGGCCCGTTAGAGCCGGTTCGGTACCAACGGGCTCAACGGGCTCAACGGGCCCAACGGGCTCAACGGGCCAACGGAAACATGCCGACGTACGAATACCAGTGCGCGAAGTGCAAGAAGCGCCGCGAGGCGTCCCAGTCCATCACCGCCAAGCCGCTCGTCAAGTGCCCGAAGTGCGGCGGCCGGCTCAAGCGCCTCATGGGCCGCGGCTCGGGCTTCCTGTTCAAGGGGAGCGGGTTCTACATCACCGACTACCGGAGCAAGAGCTACCAGGACGCCAAGAAGAAGGACCAAGACGCGAAGAAGAAGGACCAACCTGCCTCCTCTTCCTCTGACGGCAAAAGCTCCTCGTCCACCGGTAGCAAAGCGTAGTGTATGGGGCTACGCGGCCGCCGCGTATGCGGCGGTCATCCTTGTCGGCTCGGTGGTCCCCGTTCCCGAGGGGCCGTCGGTCCCGTACCTTGACAAGGCAGTCCATCTCTGCGAGTATCTCCTCTTTGCCTGGCTGCTCGCGGGAGCGCTGCGCGCGGCCCGGTTGACCGAGCGGGAGTACGGGCGGCTTGCCTGGATGTACGCCACGAGCTACGGCCTTCTCATTGAGCTGATCCAGGGGCTCATCCCGTGGCGCTCGGCGGATTTGTGGGACGCGGCGGCGAATGCCCTCGGCGCGGCATTCGGGGTCTGGTTGGGACGACGCATTCCTCGCCGCTCCTCGGGCAGTCCATAGTCTCCGCCAAAGGCGGACCCGCCTCCGGCGGGGACAGTCAACGGTCCACAGATGCCACGACGCTGGAATCTGGTTGCTGCTGAGTTCGCGCACCATCTGCCGTACACCCTTGTCGGCTCGCTCATCTCGATGGCGGTGGTGTGGTGGTTCGGGACTCAGCAGCTCGGAAACGGCCCTGCCGAGCTCCTCTTCCAGCAGGCGCGCGCGAGCTTCCACCTCTTCCACCCGCTTCACATCTGCCTCTCCGCCATCGCGACGACCTCGCTCTTCTGGCGCTACGAGCGCCATGTCCTCCGGGCGGCCTGGGTCGGCGCCTGGGGCACGATCCTCCCCTGCGGATTGAGCGATTACTTTTTCCCTTACGTGGGAGGACGGTTGTTCGGCCAGCCGATGCAGTGGCACGTCTGCATCGTGCAGGAGCCGCAGCTCTTCTTCTCGTTCCTCGCGCTGGGGATCCTCGGCGGCTTCTGGGCGGAGAGCCGCCTCCGGGGCAGCCACCTCTTCTCGCACGGGGCGCACGTCTTCGTCAGCAGCGCCGCGTCCTTGCTCTACCTAGTGTCCTTCGGGTTCACCTCCTGGATGACGGACGTCCAGGCCATCTTTCCCGTCTTCGCCATCATCGTGCTGGCGGTGTGGGTGCCTTGCTGCATCAGCGACGTCGTCATCCCTGTGGCGACCGCCCACAAGGGGCACACCCACGGCTCCTGAGGCTCGCTGATGGCGAAGATCCGCCCGTTCCGCGCGTTGCGCTATGACTCGTCGCGCTTTGGCGACCTCAGCCCCGTCCTGGCACCCCCGTATGACGTGATCGACGCCGCAGAGCAGGACCAGCTCTACGAGCGCTCGCCCCATAACATCGTCCGCCTGATCCTCGGCAAGCAGTCGGCCGCCGACACCCCGGCAGACAACCGCTACACCCGCTCGGCCCTCGACTTCGCCGCATGGCAGGAGCAGGGCATCCTGCGCCGCGACCACGCCCCGGCGCTCTATCTCGTCGACCACCGCTTCCAGGCGGGCGGCGAGTCCCGGTCGCGCCTGGGCTTCCTCGCCCTCCTCGAATTCACCGAGCCCATCGAGCAAGCGGTCCTGCGCCACGAGAAGACGCTCTCAGCACCCCGGGAGGACCGGACGAAGCTCCTGGACGCCGTGCCGGCGAGCCTCGAGCCGATCTTCCTGGTCTATCCCGATGAAGGGGGGGCCGTCCAGGCGCTGCTGCGGGACCGCTCGGTTCAAGCGCCGGACGCCGCCGGCTCGCTGGGCGGCGAGGACATCCGGCTCTGGGCGGTGACCGACCCGGAGCTCATCCGGCGCGTCAGCGAGGCACTCGAGCCGTCGGCGGTGCTGATCGCGGACGGCCACCACCGCTTCGAGGTCGCCTACAGCCGGCGCAGCCGCCATCGCGCGCTGATGGCCTACTTCGCGTCGATGGAGGAGCCCTCGCTCATCGTGCGGCCCATCCACCGCGTTGTTTCCTCGGGGCGCCGGCTCGATGTGGAAGCCTCGGGCGGCCTGTGCGCGGCTGCCCCGGTTCCCGACCTGGCGGCCCTGCTGCGCTGGCTCGACGATGAGCGCGCTCCCGGCTGTTTCGGCTGGTCGGACGGGCGGGCGTTCTACCGGTTGACGGTTCCGCCGGACCGGCTGGAGCGGTGGCTCAAGACGTCGCCGGTGCCAAAGCCGGTCGCCCGCCTCGACGTCTCGCTCCTGCACGGCCTCCTCCTGCCGGGCCTCGGCTTCCACGGGGCCACGATCCGGTACGCGGCCGATGCCCGCAAGGCGATCGGGGAGCTGGGCGGCAGCGGGTCGGTGTGGCTGCTGCGCGGTATTCCGCTCGCCGACGTCTACGACGTCGCCGCCCAGGGGCTGCTACTCCCGCCGAAATCCACATATTTCTACCCGAAGGTCCCCTCCGGGCTGGCCATCAATCTCCTCGGGGGCCAGACCCCCTGAGCCGGGGCGTCAATTGACGAGCCGTATCACCCTGTGCTAGCATAACTCTTTCCGTGTTTCCCCCAACGAGTTACCGCGCAGTCGGTTGGTCGACGGCAAGCCTCACGAGGTGTGATCAGGTGATCCCACCACCTGGCTGTCCCGCCATTGGCGGGGCAGATTCCAATGGAAGAGCTGAGGGTGAACATGCAGTGTGACAATCTGCGGGCTGCCGTTGGCAGCCCCAGCCAGGTGGTGGGATGAAGCTCTTCAGCAAGCGCCATCCCAGCCTCGCGCGCCGGTCCAAGCGCGAGATCCCCACCGGCCTCTGGACGAAGTGCGAGTCCTGCGGCCAGCTCATCTACAACAAGGCGCTGGAGGAGAACCTCCGCGTCTGCCCCAAGTGCGACTTCCACTTCCCCCTCGCCGCGGCCCAGCGCCTTAAGCTCACGCTGGATGAGGGGACGTTCGAGGAGTGGGATGCGGAGCTTGCCCCCGTCGACCCCCTGAACTTCGCCATCCCCAGGCCGTACGCCGAGAAGGTCGTGGAGGAACAGCGCGCCTGCGGCATGCCCGACGCCTGCGTCACCGGCAAAGGGCTCCTGGATGGGCACGAGGTGGTGATCGGTATCACCGACTCCCGCTTCATGATGGGGTCGATGGGCTCGGTGGTGGGGGAGCGCCTCACGCGCGCCATCGAGCGCGCCACCGAGCAGCGGCTGCCGCTCATCATCGTGTCCGGCTCCGGCGGCGGCGCGCGGATGCAGGAGGGGGCGCTGAGCCTCATGCAGATGGCGAAGACCTCGGCCGCGCTCATGCGCTACGACGAGCAGGGGGGCTGCTTCCTCTCCGTCCTCACGCACCCCACGATGGCCGGGGTGCTCGCCAGCTTCGCGACGCTGGGCGACCTCATCATCGCCGAGCCCAAGGCGCTCATCGGCTTCACCGGCCCCCGCGTCATCGAGCAGACCATCCGGCAGAAGCTGCCGGAGGGGTTCCAGCGCTCGGAGTTCCTCCTGGAGCACGGCCTCATCGACCTCATCGCGCACCGCCGGGAGATGAAGGCCGTGCTGGCCAGGCTCCTGAGCTACTACGGGCGCTGATGGCCCAGGTCAGCCTGCGCAACGTCTCGAAGGTCTATCCCGGCGGCGTCGTCGCCGTGAAGGATGCCACCCTCAGCGTCGAGAGCCGCGAGTTCCTCGTCATCGTCGGCCCGTCCGGCTGCGGCAAATCCACCCTCCTGCGCATGGTGGCCGGCCTCGAAGAGGCGACGGGCGGCGAAATCTGGATCGGCAACAAGCTCGTCAACCACATCCCCCCGAAGGATCGCGATATCGCGATGGTGTTCCAGAACTACGCGCTCTACCCCCACATGACGGTGTTCGACAACATGGCCTTCGGCCTGCGGCTGCGCAACTACAGCCGGCGGGAGATCGACCAGCGGGTCCGGGACGCCGCGGCTATCCTCAGCATCGAGCCGCACTTGAACCGCAAGCCCCGGGAGCTCTCCGGCGGCGAGCGCCAGCGGGTGGCCGTGGGACGGGCGATCGTGCGCAAGCCGCTCGTCTTCCTCTTCGACGAGCCGCTCTCGAACCTCGACGCGAAGATGCGGGTGCAGATGCGGACGGAGATCCGCAAGCTGCACCTGCGGCTGCAGACGACGATGATCTACGTGACCCACGACCAGACCGAGGCCATGACGATGGGCGACCGCATCGTCGTGATGAACAAGTCGGTCATCCAGCAGGTCGCCGACCCGCTGACCATCTACGACCACCCCGCCAACAAGTTCATCGCCAGCTTCATCGGCTCGCCGCCCATGAACTTCCTGGCCGGCAAGATCGTCCGCTCCACCGAGGGGCTCTTCTTCACCGATGACACCCTGCGCCTGCGCATCGTGGATGAGATGACGGCGCGTCTCTTGGCGTATGAGCACAAGCCCATCATCTTCGGCATCCGGCCGGAGGATTTGTACGACAAGCTCTTCATCACGGACGTCCCGAAGGACTGTGTCGTGACCTCGTCGGTCGAGCTGGTCGAACCCCTGGGTGCAGAGGTGTACCTTTACCTCCGGGCAGGGAAGCATTCGCTCATCGCCCGCGTCGGCCCGCATGACCGGCCCGAAGTGAATCAGGACATTGACCTGGTCTTCGACATGGGCAAGGCGCACTTCTTCGACGTCAGCACCGAAGCCGCGATCGTGTAGTTCGTTAAGCCCGTTAAGCCCGTTGGGCCCGTTGGGCCCGTTGAGTCCGTTCGGACGGGCCGCCAACCGGCTCAACGGGCGCAACCGGCCTAACGGGCTCAACCGGGTATGGACACCACGACGGCTCCCTCCCAAACTGCCATCCGCTGGACGGTCGCAGCGGCGCTGGCCCTGGTGTGCGTGCTACTTGCCCGGGGGATTCTTGGCGGCGTACCCCCGGAGATGTTGCACGCTCTCGGCCTCGTCGCCGTTTCCCTCACCGCGTACGCCTGGGTCCTCTATCCGGTCGGGGCGAGTTGGCTCTTCGGCCTGGCGGTCCTGGTATGCCTCGTCTGGGCATGGGCGGCCCGGCAGGCCGGTGCGCTGGCCCTGGATGTGTCCGCGCTGGCGGTCCTCGCCGCGGCGGCGACCTGGCAGCGCGCCCGGCGCGCGCGAGCGCTCCACCGACTCCAGCAGACGGTGGGGGACCTCGGCGAGGAGCTCGTCGTCAAGGAGCAGGCGATCGCGGCGTCCGTCCAGACGCGGGATGCGTTGCAGCGCAAGCTCTCCCGCTACACCCAGCTGCAGACCATCGCCGAGGAGCTGAGCAACTTGACCGACCTGGGCGCGATCGCCGCGCTCGGCGTGGAGCGCGCCTTCTCCCTCATCGGCAAGTCGGGCGTCTGCCTCATCTTCCTCGTGGATCTGGAGCGCCAGGAGCTCTCGCTCTTCGCGTCCAAGCGCCGCGAGCCGGCGGCGAAGATCCGCGCCAAGCACGGCGACCAGTTCGACCGCCACGTCCTGCGCACCCACCGCTCGCTGCTGGTGAACGACGTCCGGCGGGACTTCCGGTTCACGGTCGCCGTCTCGCCCGAGCGTGAGATCAGCTCGGTCATCGCCTGTCCGCTCATGTTGGGCCAGCGCCCCTCCGGCGTCCTGCGCTTGGACAGCCCCCAGAGCGCCGCCTATAACCAGGACGACCTGCGGTTCCTCGACATCCTCCTCGACCTGGTCTCCGCGGCGATGACCAACGCCCGGCTCCTCGCGCAGACGCAGCAGCTGGCCGTGACCGACGGGCTGACCGGCCTCTCGCTGCGGCGTCCGTTCCTCGAGCAGCTCGCGCGGGAGCTCTCACGCGCGGTCCGCGGCCGCGAGCCGGTGTCCGTCCTCATGGTGGACGTGGACTACTTCAAGTCGTACAACGACGCCTTCGGCCACACCGCGGGCGACCTGGTCCTGAAGGGTGTCGCCGACGTCCTCCGCGCGGTAGCACCGCCCGGCGGGCTCTCCGCGCGCTACGGCGGCGAAGAGTTCGTCGTGCTCCTGCCCCGCACGGCCCGCCACCAGGCGGGCGATGTGGCAGAGGCGATCCGGCGGCAGGTGGAGCAGCGCGTGAGGGGTAGCGCCGGCGGGAGTACGCGCGCCAAAGATCTGGCGCGGGCAGCCGGTCCGGCCAGGGCCGTGACCGTCTCGATAGGGGTCGCCTCGTTTCCCGACGACGCGCAGGTGGACCTTGAGCTGATCCGCGTCGCGGACCAGCGGCTCTATGAGGCCAAGCGGAACGGGCGCAACTTAGTATGTAGCTCATGATGGGAGCTTTTGCGCAGCGTGTATTTCGGATTTCGGATTTGGGATTTCGGATCCAAAGGTTTCGTCCGCAATCCGTAATCCGCAATCCGAAATTCCAGGCGTCTCCATGGTAATTGTCACCTCTCTCTGGCTCCTCGCCATGGTCTCCGGCCTCTGCTGGGCGCGCCGCTACACGGCGGCGCTGAGCGCCGTGACCGCCCTGGCGTTCATCGCCACCGAGGCCGAGACGCTGCTCGCATGGACCGGTTGGCTCCAGCTGGCGGCGTTGGGTGCGACACCCTGGCTGCTGGCGGCCCAGCGCCTGCAGGATGCGCTGACCGTCAGGCGGCTGCATGATGAGGAGGCCGCGCGCCTCGCCAAGCTCTCCGAGGCGGCCCGGTCGCTCCTCTCGCTGCAGCGCTCGACCGACCAGATGGAGGCGCAGATCAGCCAGATCACCGATCTCTACCACGTGACGAAGGAGACCTCGCGGGCGATGCACGTGAAGGAGCTCTTCGCCGCGTCGCTGGATATCGCGCCCCGCCTGCTCAGCGCCAGCGGCCTGCGCCTCATCGACCTCTCCGGCGAAGAGCCCCGCGTCCTGCGGGCCGCGCGCGGGGCGGACGGGCGCATGCGGGAGGAACAGGCCGACGGGCCGCTCGATGCGGAGCGCGCCATCATCCAGGAGGCGCTGGCGTCGGCCCCCCAGGCGGCGGGCGGGCGGACGGGGCCATCGGGCCTGGCCTGGGCGCCGCTGTGGCGTGAACAACACGCGGTGGGAGTGCTGGTCGCCGACGGGCTGCCGGATGACCAAATCCGGACGCTGACGATCGTCGCGAACCAGCTTTCGCTCCAGCTGGCCCGCGTCACGCTCTACCAGCGGGTGGAGTCGCTCGCCGTCACGGATGCGCTCACCGGCCTCTTCGTGCGCCGGCACTTCATGGAGCGCTCCAGGGAGGAGCTGACGCGCTCCAAGCGCCACGGCCTGGCCTGCTCGCTGCTCATGGTCGACCTCGACCACTTCAAGCAGAAGAACGACACGTACGGCCACCTGGTCGGCGACGTCGTCCTCCGCGACGTGGCGCGGCTGCTGGCGCACAACCTCCGCGAGGTGGACCTCATCGCCCGCTACGGCGGCGAAGAACTCGTGCTCATGCTCATCGAAACCGGGCCGGCGCAGGCGCTGCCGATCGCCCAGCGGCTCGCTCAGCTCGTCGCGGTGCACCCGATCCGCGCCTACGATGAGCTCCTGACGCAGACGGTCAGCATGGGGTTGGCCGCCTTCCCGGACCACGGCGACACGCTGGAAACGCTGATTGAGCGGGCGGACCAGGCGCTGTACGCGGCGAAGCAGGCGGGGAGGAATCGTGTCGTTGTGTACTCGGAAAAAACGCAGGGGGTGTAGCGTGTACCGTTTACCGTGTACCGTCAAGAGCGATGAATCAGGTTTTCACGGTACACCGTACACGGTTCACCCCGTACCACGGTGGACGCCCCGCCCGTCAGGGCGGGGAGGAATGGCGTGGTCGTCCCGAAGGGTCGTTCCAGAGGCCACGGCCGTTAGGCCGTGGTACGGGGTTCACGGTACACGCACGATGTGATGAGCGCGACGCCGTGGGCAGTTGGGGTGGATTTTGGCGGCACGACGGTGAAGGTGGGGCTGGTGACGCCCGCCGGCCGCGTGGCCGCGGTCCGCGTGCTCCCGACCGCGGAGCTCCGCCGTCCGGCGCAGTTCGCCGACGCGGTGAGCCAGGCGGTCCGGTCACTAGTCCAAGAACGCGGCCTGCGCATGAGCCGGATCGCGGGAGTCGGCATCGGCGCGCCCGGGCCGGTGGACGCGGCGCGCGGCGTCATCCACTCGATGGTGAACGTGCCGGGGTGGCGCGAGGTTCCGCTGGCGCGGCGGCTCGCGCGGCGGCTTCAGTGCCGGTGCGTCGTGGATAACGACGCCAACTGCTTTGCGCTGGCCGAGTGGCGCTTCGGCGCGGGACGTGGCGCCGATGACCTTATCTGCCTCACGCTCGGGACGGGCCTCGGCGGCGGACTGATCCTGGACGGCGCGCTCTACCGCGGAGCCTCGGGTGCTGCGGGGGAGCCCGGCCACATGGTCATCGACCCCCGCGGGCCGCGCTGCGGCTGCGGGCGGCGCGGGTGCCTGGAGGCGCTCGTGGGTACAGCGGCCATTGTGGCGCTCGGGCGGCCGGCCCTTCGGCGATCGGCCCACCTGCGGCGGCTGGTTCGCGCGCACGGTGGACGGTTGATGCCCCGTCTGATTGGCCGGGCGGCTCGCGCGGGGGACCCGCACGCGCGGGCGGTCTGGGCCGAGATCGGGGCGCGCCTTGGCGTCGGCGTGGCGAACCTCGTGAACCTGTGCAACCCCGAGCGCGTGGTGATCGGCGGCGGGATCGCGAATAACTGGTCGCTGTTCGCGCCGGCGATGCGCGTGACCGTGCGCCGCGAGGCGATGGCGGGGAGCGCGCGCGCGGTCCGGATCGTGCGCGCCCGGCTCGGAGACTACGCTGGCATTGTCGGAGCGGCTGTGCTAGTTTGGGAAGACCGTTAGGTCCGTTATGCCGGTTGCGCCCGTTGAGCCGGTTGGCAGTCCGTGCGAACGGGCTCAACGGGCCTAACGGGCTCAACGGGCCAACGAGACGGAGTCCCGAATGAAAATCTTCCTGGATTCGGCGAATCTCGCGGAGATCCGCGAGGCGGTGAGTTGGGGCGCCATCGACGGGGTCACCACCAACCCGAGCCTGGTCGCCAAGGAGGGGTGCCGCTTCTTCCCGCTCCTGAAGGAGATTTGCGAAACGGTGAATGGCCCCGTGAGCATGGAGACGATCTCCCGCGACGCGGCCGGGATGGTGGACGAGGGGCGCGCGTTTGCGAAACTCCACCCGCACATCGTCGTGAAATGCCCGCTGACCCAGGAGGGACTGGCGGCGACGCGCCGGCTCTCGAAGGAGCAGATCCGCGTCAACGTCACCCTCTGCTTCTCCCCCTCGCAAGCACTCCTCGCGGCCAAGGCGGGTGCGGCCTACGTCTCGCCCTTCGTCGGCCGGCTGGACGACATCAGCGCCGACGGCATGGGGCTCATCCGGGACATCAAGACGATCTACGCGAACTACGCCTTCTCCACCCAGATCCTGGTGGCGAGCGTCCGCCACCCGCTCCATGTCGTCGAGGCAGCGCGGCTCGGCGCCGACGCGGCGACGATGCCCTTCGCCGTCCTCCAGTCGCTGGTCAAGCATCCGCTGACCGAGGCCGGCCTTGAGCGCTTCCTCAAAGACTGGGAGAAGCTGCCTCCCGAGGCGAAGGCGTGGAAGTCTTCCAGCGCCGTCTCCGACACCGCCGCCGAAGCGCGCGGACGCCAGCGTATCAACCGTTAACGACGCCATCTCCGTGAGCACCGAGACCGCCTCCGCTTCCAACACGGGACGTCCTGCCGCCCGCGCGGCCCGCGCCGCGTTCCTCAGTTGTCTCACCGCCTGGATGCTGCTCGCTCCGAGCGGCGTCACGCTGGCCGGCGCGCCCGGCGAGGCGCGCGCCGCGGAAGCGGCGGTACAGGCCGATCCGGAGCTCGCCGAGCGCGTGCGGCGCCAGTGGGACGACGTCCGCGCAGCGCTGCGGCGGGGAGACTACGCCGCGGCACAGCGGTCGCTCGATCTCATCCGCGGGCTCGCCCCCGATGATCCCGACCTGCCGCTCTATCAGTTGCTGCTTCGCGCCCGCGACGAGTCGCCCTCGCCGTTCGCCCGGATGACTCCGGATGACCTGGCGTCGTTGAAGCGGCGGCTGGACGAAGAGGAGCGCGGCCGGCGGAGGAACGCCGCGCAGCTCAAGGCGCTCGACCGGCAGGCGGCGAAGGAACGGGCGAAGTGGGACCAAGAATCGAAGCGGCTGCAGCGCGCCCGCCCCCCCGGCCCGCCCACAACTCAGGCCGGGGGGGAGGCCGAACAGGACGCCAAGCGCAAGCAGCGCGCCCGCCAGATCACTCCTGCCCCGAGTCCTGCCGGGGTGCTGGCCGAAGCCGAAGTTCCGGCCCGAGCGGTGACGGCGGCACCGGCCGGCGTCTCGCCCTCGGAGGAAACCCCGGAGCGGCCGGCTCCGGGAGCCGCCCTAGGAGCGGTGCGCCCGGCCGTCCCATCCGGTCCCGCAACCCCCGGGTCGGTTCAGCTGGCTCCCGTGACGGTTGAGACGGCCGCGCGCGCGCGGCCGACGGCGGGCGCCGTCCAGATCAACGCGAACCAGATAAGCGTCTCACCCGACCGGAAGATCGCCGTGGCCGAAGGGAACGTCGAGGTGATTTTTGAGAACGCCGTCCTCACCTGCGACCACGTCACCCTCTTCACCGACACGAAGGACGTGTACGCGGAGGGTCGCGTGCGCCTCGAGGAGGGGACCCAGGTCTCCCGCGGCGAGCTGGTCCATTACAACCTCGAAACGAAGAAAGGCCGCTTCCTCCAGGGCACCGTCTCGACGCCGCCCTGGCACCAGCACGGCCGCAGCGTCGAGCACATCGCCGAAGGCGTCTACCGGGTCACCCCGGGCTACGTCACCTCCTGCGAGCTGGAGCCGCCGCACTTCCGGTTCGCCGGCCGCCGCGCGACCGTCTTCGCGGATGACAAGCTTGTGCGTGTGCAGAACGCGGCGCTGTTTGTCGAACAGATCCCGTTCCTCTATCTTCCCTGGATCTCCGTCGCGGACCGGAAGTCGCCCTTCTTCCTCATCCCCGGCAAGCGCAAGCCGTGGGGCGAGTTCGCGCTCATGGGCTACCGCTACGAGCTGCCGGGCATCCTCGGCCTCAGCCAGAAAGGCGCCGCCAGGCTGGACTGGCGGCGCAGCTTCGGATGGGGCATGGGACTGGACCACGAAATCGCGTCGGAGGCGTTCGGCAAGGGACTGCTGAAGCTCTACTACAACGCTGTCGGCGACCGCACAACGGTGGACACCGCGCGGCCGAAGGGCGCCGACGGCCAGCGCTACCGGCTGCTGTGGCGGCACCGCTGGCAGCCCATGCCGGACACGACGGTCATCACCGACCTCCAGAAGTACAGCGACGTGAACTTCCGCAAGGACTTCCTGTTCCGGGAGGAGTTCACCGAAGACGACGCGTCGGAAAGTTTCGTCTCGGTGGTGAAAAACACCCCCGAGTTTACCGTCACCGGCTTAGTGAAGCGTCGGCTCAACCGTTTTCAGAGCGTCACGGAAGCGCTCCCGGAGCTGACCGTGTCGGCGCGTCCGCAGCAGATCGGGCAGACGCCGCTCTTCTCGGAAAGCCAGATTGATTTCGCCAACTTCAACGCGAAGACCGCCCATTCAGAGACCGACACGGATGCCGTCCGGGTCGATTGGTTCCAGCAGCTGAGCTACGCGCTGAACTGGTTCCGCCCGATTGCGCTCACCCCCAAGGTCGGCATCCGTCAGACGTACTACACCAAGGATAAGCAGGGAGGGATTGAGCGGCCGCAAGGGAAGCGAGACGTCATCAGCGGCCAGGCATCCGCGGGGGCCGACGCCAGCCTGAAGCTGTTCCGGATCTTTCCCGTCACGACGAAGATGCTGGGGCTGGACATCAACTGGCTGCGGCACGTCCTCACCCCCACCGTGGCGTACTCCTACGTCCACCGTCCGACGGTGCCGAACGACCTGCTGAACTTCGCCGTGGCCGCCAGCCCGACGAACCAGCTGGCCTTCTCTCTCGAGAATAAGCTCCAAACGAAGCGCAGGATGGGGGATGGAAAGATGCGCGCGGTTGATGTGGTGCGGTTCATCACCTCCGTGCCCTACACGTTCCGCGGGACGCAGAACAAGCAGGGTGGGCGGCTGGGAGATGTGTCCTTCGACTTGGAGTGCTATCCGTGGTCGTGGCTCCGCCTCGAGTCGGTATGGAGCGTCCCCAGCCATTTCCTGCCAGGCTCGCGGGATGCCCGGATCCCCTCCTGGAGCCTCGACCTCGTCGCGGTCGGCGGACAGGAAGCCCCGCAGGCGCAATACGCCTCCGACATCCAGGCCCCGACGCCCCGCCCGTTCCAAGCGGGAGCGGTGGGCGGCCTCCAGATGCTCCCCCAGGGCCAGTGGTACCTGGGGCTGGGCCACCGCTACTCGCAGAACGACAAGACCGAGGAGGTCATCCAGTTCGACTGGCGGCTCACCGAGAAGTGGCAGATCGGGACGTTCCACCGCTTCACAGTGAAAGAAGTCGTTAACAGGGCCAAGCGGTTCCACAACCTGCGGGAGTACCAGTACACGCTCCGCCGGGACCTTCACGACTGGGTCGCCGAGCTCGTGTACCGCGTGGACCGCGAGTTCGGAGAGGAGCTGTTCTTCACGCTGACGCTCAAGGCGTTTCCCGATCTACCGATCGAAACCGAGACATCCTACCACCAACCCAAGCTCGGCTCCCAAAGCAGCCCGTTCTCTCCCATCCGCACGTCCATCCGCACGCCCTGATCGCAAAGTACCAGGTACTTTTCCCCGCACAAAAAGTACCTGGTGCTTGTGAGCGCTTTTGACTATAATTGGAGTTCCCATTCCGTCGTCTGAGGAGCCAGCATATGGAGATTAGCGTAGTTGGGGCCGGCCACGTCGGGTTGGTGACGGGTGCCTGCTTCGCGGACCTCGGCCACTCCGTGGTCGTGGTGGATAATGACGCCAAGCGGATCACCAACCTCAGGAAGGGCGTCATGCCCTACTACGAGCCCGGCCTGGAGGAACTGGTGGCCCGGGGGGTGCGGGAGAAACGGTTGACGTTCACCACGTCGCTCAAGGAAGGGGTCGCACAGTCCACCATCATCTTCATCGCCGTCGGCACTCCGCAGAAGGCGACGGGCGAGGCGGACCTCGCCTACGTCGAGATCGTCGCCCGGTCCATCGCGGAATGCCTCCCCGGCTACCGGCTCGTGGTGGAGAAGTCCACCGTGCCGGTGCAGACCGGGAAGTGGGTCGCCCACACGATCAAGACCTACCTGAAGAAGAAACAGTCCTTCGACGTGGCCTCCAACCCCGAGTTTCTGCGCGAAGGCACCGCCATCCAGGACTTCATGAAGCCCGACCGCGTCGTGCTCGGCGTGGAATCCGCCCGCGCGAAGGCCCTGCTCGTCGAGCTCTACAAGCCGCTCGGGGTTCCCATCGTCGTGACCGACATCAACAGCGCCGAGCTCATCAAGCACGCCTCCAATTCCTTCTTGTCCATGAAGATCTCCTTTATCAACGCGGTGTCCCAGATTTGCGAGCGCGTGGGTGCTGACGTGGCGCAGGTGGCCGACGGGATGGGCCTGGACCCGCGCATCGGCCGCTCGTTCCTCAATGCGGGGGCGGGTTTCGGCGGCTTCTGCTTCCCGAAAGATTTGGAAGCGTTCATCAAAATCGCCGAGCAGCTCGGCTACGACTTCGAGCTCCTGAAGGCGGTGCGCAACGTCAATGAGCAGCAGAAGCGCGTCTTCGCGGCGAAAATCCAGCGCGCCCTCTGGGTGGTGAAGGGCAAGACGATTGCGGTGCTGGGCCTGGCGTTCAAGCCGAACACCGACGACATGCGCTACGCGCCGGCCATCGACGTCATCGAGTACCTGCAGGGCGAGGGCGCCGCCATCCGGGCCTTCGACCCGCAGGCCATGAAGGAGGCGGCGCGCCTGCTGCCGAAGGTCACGCTGTGCAAGGATCCTTACGACGCCGCGCGGGGGGCGGACTGCCTCGCGGTCCTGACCGAGTGGAACGAGTTCAAGGAGCTCGACTTCAAGCGGCTCAAGAAGCTCCTGCGCCAGCCGCTGGTCGTCGATGGGCGGAACATCTACGATCCGGCGCGCATGCGCGCGCTGGGCTTCCGGTACCACGGCATCGGGCGGGGCAAGGACGACTCGGGAGCCGGGGAGTAAGGATGGCGCCGACCCGGACCGCCGCCGGCCGTTCACCCCGTACCACGGAAGCCCCGCCTGTCAAGGCGGGGAGGAAGTGGCAATCGACCCCGAAGGGTATTTTCGGAAGCCACGGGCGTAAGCCCGTGGTACGGGGTTCGCCCATCGCCGGAGTCCCCCGCGGGGATCGGGAGAGCCGCTCCGCGCGTCCGGAGGTCCCGGCCCCGGCCTCGCGGACGGCGGGGAAGCCGCTCATTCAGGGGCTGCGGACCAAAGCGCTGCGCGTGGTGCCGGACGAGCGCGGCCGTCTCTTCGAGATGCTGCGGCAGGATGACGAGCTGTTCCTGAAGTTCGGGCAGGCGTACTGCACGACCGTGAACGCCGGCGTGGTGAAGGGCTGGCACTATCACAAGAAACAGCAGGACAACTTCGTCTGCGTCAGCGGCATGATCAAGCTGGTGGCGTACGACAGCCGGCCGGACTCGCCGACCAAGGGCCTCCTCAACGAATTCTTTATCGGCGTCCACCATCCGCTGCTCGTGCAGATCCCGCCGGGCGTCTACCACGGCTTCAAAGGGCTCACCGACCCGGAGGCGATCGTCATCAACCTCTCGACCGAGCCCTACGACCATCAGCAGCCCGACGAGTACCGCCTGCCGCCGCACACGAGCGAGATCCCCTATGACTGGAACCACAAGGATGGGTGATCGGCGTTGGGACGTGCGATGAAGGGCGTCGTCCTGGCGGGCGGGCTGGGCAAGCGGCTGGAGCCGCTCACGCGCATCACGAACAAGCACCTGCTGCCCATCTACGACCGCCCGATGATCTTCTATCCGCTCCAGACGCTGGTCGAGGCCGGGCTGACCGAGATCCTCCTGGTGACCGGCGGCAATAATGCGGGGGATTTCCTCCGGCTGCTCGGCAACGGCCGGGAGCTCGGCCTCAAGCACCTGCACTACACCTACCAGCGCGGCGAGGGCGGCATCGCGGAGGCGCTGGACCTGGCGGAAGATTTCGCCGCCGGCGAGCCCATCGTGGTCATTCTCGGCGACAACCTGGTCGAACGTTCGATCCATCCCTATGTGGAACGCTTCGCCGCCCAGGGCTCGGGCGCCAAGATCCTCCTCAAGGAGGTGGACGACCCCTGGCGCTTCGGCGTCCCCGATCTGCAGGGGGACCGCATCGCGGGCATCGAGGAGAAGCCGCGGCATCCGAAGTCCCCGTACGCCGTCACCGGCATCTACATGTACGACGCGCAGGTGTTCGGCATCATCAAGACGCTGAAACCCTCGGGCCGCGGCGAGCTGGAGATCACCGATGTCAACAATGCGTACATCGCGCGCGGGCAGATGACCTACGACATCCTCGAGGGCTGGTGGACCGACGCGGGGCTGCCGGAGACCCTCTACCGCGCGACGACCCTGATGCGTGAACGTCGGCTCAAGGAGGGTGGAGCATCGGCCGAGCCGGTCATGCTGGTCAAGCATCCATGACCGCCACACCCCGCACGAGCCTGTTGGTCACCGGGGGTGCCGGCTTCATCGGTTCCCATTTCGTTCGTTCCTGGCTGGCGACGCATCCGGCCGATACCGTCGTGACCTTCGATCTTCTGACGTATGCCGGCTCACGCGACCGACTGGCTGCTCTTAAGGCCGACACCCGTCATCGGTTCATCCAGGGAGATATCTGCGACGCGGCCGCCGTGCGCCGCGCGATCAGTGGCTGCCGGCTCGTCGTGCATTGCGCCGCCGAAACCCACGTCGATCGCTCCATCACGGATGCGGCCCCATTTCTGCGCACCAACGTCGAGGGGACCTACACGCTTCTGCAAGAAGCGCGTACGGCGGGGGTCAGCCGGTTCCTCCATGTCAGCACCGATGAAGTCTACGGGCCGGTGGAGCGCGGGGCGGTGGATGAGCAGGCCCCGCTGTCGCCCCGCAGCCCGTACGCGGCCAGCAAGGCGGCCGGCGATCTGTTAGCGCAGTCCTTCCGGGACACCTTCGGGTTTCCGGTCATCGTGGCGCGCCCGACGAACATTTACGGGCCGGGGCAGTTCCCGGAGAAGTTTATCCCGCTGTGCATCACGAATGCGTGCGCGGGCGTGCCCGTGCCGATCTACGGCGACGGACAGCAGCGACGCGCCTGGCTCTTCGTGGACGATGCGTGCGACGCGCTGCGCATCCTCGTCGAGCGCGGGACGGCTGGCGAGGTGTACAACGTGGCCAGCGGCGACGAGCGGGCGAATCTAGACACCGCCGCAATGGTCCTGGCCAAGCTCGGCCGGCCGCAAGAGCTCTTGCAGCGCGTGGCGGACCGCCCGGGCCATGACCGCCGCTACGCCATGGACGACGCAAAGCTGCGCGCCCTCGGCTGGCAGCCGCAGACGCCGTTTGCGCAGGGGCTGGAAGCGACGATCGACTGGTACCGCGCCAACGAGGCGTGGTGGAAACCGCTGACGCAGACGCTCCGTGAAGACGCTTATCACTGGCTCAACCGGACTCCTGGGCCACTCGCTCATCCGGCGCCTCGTCGCGTTGGGTGAAGTGACGGGGCTCTCCCGGCATGCGCCGTCCGGGTCTGTTTCGGGGCGGCATGTCGTCTGCGACCTGCTCGATGCGCAGCGGACCGCCACTGTGATCCGGGACTGCCGGCCGGACGTGGTCATCCACGCGCAGGCGCTGTCAGACGTGGATGCGTGCGAGCGGGAGCCCGCGCTCGCGGACGCCCTGAATGTCACGGCGATCCGGCACGTGCTCCGGGCCCTCGAGGGGACCGGGGCCCTCGTCGTCTACGTCAGCACCGACTACGTGTTCGACGGGACGAAGGCGGCGCCGTATGATGAACGGGACGAGCCCCGGCCCATCAGCGTCTACGGGCGGTCAAAGCTTGCGGGGGAGCGGGCGGCGCTGGCGGCGCCGCGTTCGATCGTCGTGCGGACGAGCACGCTCTTCGGACCCGGCCGGATGAGTTTCTGCGACCACGTCGTCAAGCAGCTCACGGCCGGCGAACCGGTACAAGCGTTCACCGACCAGGTCACGTCGCCGACGTACAGCGAGGATCTCGCCGACGGCCTGGCGCAGCTGAGCCAGACTGTCCGGGACTCGTGGAGCGAGCAGGGGCCGCGCGTGTTCCACGTCGCCAGTGCGGGCAGCTGCAGCCGGGTGGAATTCGCGAGGCGCGTGGCGGATTTGCTCGGGGCGCCCCGCACACTCGTTTGCGGGATCCCGATGGCCCAGCAGCGCCGCCCGGCGCTGCGGCCGGCGTACTCGGCGCTCACAACCGTGCACAAGAATCAGGCAATGGGGAGGATGCTACGACCATGGGACGAAGCGCTCGCGGCCTATCTGCGTCAGCGCCGCTAGCTCGGCTAGCCAAGCGCATTACCGCCCGGACGGCGCGCGTCGGCGTCATCGGGCTCGGTTACGTCGGTCTGCCGCTCGCCGTCGAGTTCGCGAAAGAAGGGTTCACCGTCACAGGGATTGACCTCGACGCCGCGCGGGTCCGGAGGGTCAACCGCGGGCGCTCCTATATTCTCGACGTGCCGAGCGACGATCTCCGGAAGCTGCGCCGCGCGCGGCGGCTCTCGGCGACCTCCTCGTTCGATGTGCTCGCCAAGCAGGACGCGATCATCATCTGCGTCCCCACGCCGCTGCGCAAGACCCGTGAGCCGGACATGTCATTCATTATCTCCGCGACGAATGAGATCGCCCGCCGGGCGCGCCGGGGCCAGCTCATCGTGCTGGAAAGCACGACGTATCCGGGGACGACGGACGAGGTGGTCCGACCAGCGATCGAGGCGCGCGGTCTCACGGTCGGGAAGGACGTCTGCCTCGCCTTCTCGCCCGAGCGGATCGACCCGGGCAATGCGGTGTACACGACGCGCACGATTCCGAAGGTGATCGGCGGCACGACGCCGCTGTGCACGAAGCTGGCCGCGGCCCTCTACGGCTCGGCGATCCACCGGACGGTGCCGGTCTCCTCCTCGCGGGTGGCCGAGATGGTCAAGCTGCTGGAGAACACCTTCCGCGCCGTCAACATCGGCCTCGTCAACGAGATGGCGCTCATCTGCGACCGCCTCGGCATCGACGTCTGGGAGGTGATCGAGGCGGCGCGGACCAAGCCGTTCGGGTTCATGCCGTTCTACCCGGGCCCCGGCATCGGCGGCCACTGCATCCCCTCCGACCCCATCTACCTTGCCTGGAAGGTGCGCGTCCACGGTTTCGAGGCGCGCTTCATCGACCTCGCCTCGCAAATCAACGGGGCGATGCCGGAGTACGTCGTCGAGAAAGTCGGGAAGGTGCTGAACGACCGGCGCACGGCGCTCAAGGGCGCTCGGGTGCTGCTCCTGGGCCTGGCGTACAAGAAAGACGTGGGCGATTTGCGCGATTCGCCGGCCTTCGATGTCGCGCGGCTCCTCGCGGAGCGTGGGGCCGTCATCGCCTACCACGATCCGTTCGTCCCATCGGCGGAGCTGAATGGCGCGCGGTACCGCTCGACGCCGCTCACCGCCGCCGCCCTGCGGCGGAGCGACTGCGTCGTCCTGCTCACGAACCACTCGTCGGTGGACTATGCCTTCGTGCTGCGCAAGGCGCCGGTCATCGTGGACACGCGCAACCAGTACGGCAGCCTCGGGCGGTCCTCCGCGAAGGTCGTGAAATTGTAAGAGCGCTGCTCGGAGCATGAACAGAGCAGGTGGACGAATGGCCGGACGGACGGCGGGCGCACATTGCCTGTTCTGTGGACGGTTGATGGCGGCACGGTCCGGCCGACCGGCGCTGCGGTGCCGCGGCTGCGGGGCGCACTTTGCGGCTACGTGGGATCAGGCAGGCTGCTTGACCGGCCTACGGATCGAATCCTGCGGGGCAAGGCCGTGCTGCCGGGATGCTGCTCCAGCAGGCGGACGCAGGCAACGGAAGCGCGTGGAGGGTTGATGGCGCGATATCTTGTGACAGGCGGGGCGGGGTTCATCGGCTCGCATGTTGTGGACCGGCTGCTCGCCGACGGCCACCAGGTGCGCGTGCTGGACGACCTCTCCTCCGGCCGGCGGGAGAACCTCGCGCAGGCGGGCAAGCGCGTCGAGTTCATCCAGGCGGACATCCGCGACCGCGCCGCGATGGGCAAGGCGTGCAAGGGTATTACGCGCATCATCCACGCCGCCGCCTGGCGCAGCGTCCCGAAGTCCATGGCCGATCCCTACGGCTACACCGACGTCAACGTCCTCGCCACGGTGAACCTCCTCGAAACGGCGGTGAAGGAGAAGGTGAAGCGGGTCGTGTGCGTCTCGTCCAGCTCGGTCTACGGCGATGCGACGAAGATGCCGCTGCGCGAGGACGCCCCGACTCTTCCGATCTCCCCCTATGCGGCCTCGAAGCTGGCCGACGAGCTCTTCTGCGGCCTCTTCCACCGCGCCTTCGGGCTCGAGACGGTCGCCGTGCGGTACTTCAACGTCTTCGGCCCCCGGCAGAGCCTGGAGAACGAGTACGCGGTGGTGATCCCGAAGTTCATCGTCTGTCTCCTCCGCAAGGAATCGCCGCCGATCTACGGCGATGGCACGCAGTCGCGCGACTTCACCTACGTGGATAACGTGGTCGAGGGCACCATCGCGGCCTCCCAGGTTCCCGGCGTCAGCGGCGAGGTGTTCAACGTGGCGCTCGGCGAGGAGCACACGGTGCTCCATCTCCTGGAGGAGCTGAACTCGATCATGAGCCTCTCCATCAAGCCGGCCTTCAAGCCCCCGCGAGCCGGCGACGTCAAGCGCACCTTCGCCGATTCCTCCAAGGCCGAGCGGCTGCTCAAGTGGAAGGGGCGCATCAGCTTCTCCGAGGGGCTGCGCCGCACCGTCGACTGGTTCCGGGCGCACCCGCCGAAAGCGTAGTGCGTTGGGCCCGTTGTGCCGGTTGAGCCTGTTGGAAGGTTGAATACCCTCTCACCAAACGGGCCTAACGGACAAAACCGGCCTAACGGGTCAAACCCGCAGATGCCCACCATTCCGCTCATCGATTTGAAGGCGCAATACCGCGCCATCAAGCCCGAGATTGACCGCGCGATCCAGCGGGTGCTCGAGAGCGGTCAGTTCATCTTGGGGCCGGAGATCGAGGCGCTGGAAGGGGAGTTGGCCGCGTACTGCGGGGTACCGCACGCCGTGGGGGTGGCCTCCGGGACCGACGCGCTGGCACTGGCGCTGCGGGCCAGCGGGATCGGTCCGGGCCATGAAGTCATCACGTCGGCCTTCAGCTTCGTCGCCACGGCTGAAGCGATCGTCGCCGTCGGGGCCGTCCCGGTGTTCGTGGACATCGATCCGGTCACCTGCACGCTCGATCCCGCCAAGCTTCCCCACGCGATTTCTGCCCGGACGAAAGCGATCCTGCCGGTGCACCTCTACGGGCATCCCGCCCGGATGGAGGCGATCACGACGCTGGCGCAGACGCATCGCCTGACGGTGATCGAGGACTGCGCCCAGGCGATTGGCGCGCGCGCTGATGGACGGTCCGTCGGCTCGTTCGGCCAGGCTGGGGCGATTAGCTTCTATCCCACCAAGAATCTCGGGGGCTACGGCGACGGCGGAATGGTGGTGACCCGCGACGCCAAGGTGGCGGAGCAGGTGCGGCTCCTGCGCGCGCACGGCAGCCGCGAGCGCTACCGCCACCTCGTCCTCGGAACGAACAGCCGGCTGGATGAGCTCCAGGCCGCTGTGCTGCGGGTCAAGCTGCGCCACCTCGAGCGCTGGACCGAGGCTCGGCGGCGGCACGCCGCGGCCTACGGCGACGCATTCCGGCGTCATCATCTGGACGACATCGTGCTCCCGCAAGAGCTGCCCGGCTCCCGGCACGTCTACCACCTCTATCCCATTCGTGTCGCGGAGCGCGATCGGGTCGCCGCAGCCCTCGCGCGGCAGGGCATCGAGACGCAAGTCGCCTACCCGTCCAGCCTCCCCGCACAGCCGGCGCTGCAACCGTACGCGCCGCAGAGTCCTCCGTGTCCGGTTTCTGACGCGGTCGCCAAGGACATCCTCGCGCTGCCGATCTACCCTGAGCTGACCCCGGAGACGATCGAGCAGGTCGTCCTGCAGATCGCGCGGATGCGCGTCCATTCGTGAACTGTCGACCCGCTCACCAGTCTCTCCTTCCGTCACGAGCCTGTTGCGATGCCCGCCTGTGACGTGACCGTAGTCGGAGGCGGGATCGTCGGCCTGGCCACGGCGATGGTCTGGGAGCAGCGGTTCCCTGGCGCCAAGCTCATCGTGCTGGAGAAGGAGCCGGCGGTCGGGGCCCACCAGACCGGCCACAACAGCGGCGTCATTCACTCCGGGCTCTACTACCGTCCCGGATCGCTCAAGGCCCAGACCTGTGTCACCGGGGCGCGCCTGATGGCGGAGTTTTGCCAGGCGAACCGGATCCCCTACCGTCTCTGCGGGAAGCTCGTCGTGGCCACGGAGGCATCGGAGCTGGCCGCGCTCGAGCGGTTGTATCAGCAGGGGCTGGCCAATGGGGTCCCGGGCCTTGGGATGATCGGGCCGGAGCGTCTCCGGGAGCTGGAGCCGCATGCCAGAGGGCTCAAGGCGATCCACGTGCCCAGCGCCGGGATCGTGGACTATGCGGCAGTCGCCCGCGCATTCGCCCGGATCATTGGGGCGCAGGGCGGGGAGATCCGAACGAGCAGCCGGGTCTTGCGGCTCATGAGACGGGAAGGGAGCTGGCTGGCGGAGACGACGACAGGGGAGGTTCGCTCACGCGCCCTGATCACCTGCGGCGGGTTGCACGCCGACCGGCTCGCGGCGATGGCGGGCGGAAGACGCGAGCTGCGGATCGTGCCGTTTCGCGGAGAGTACTACGCATTGCTTCCTGAGCGCTGCTTCCTCGTGCAGGGGATGCTCTATCCCGTGCCCAACCCGGCGTTGCCGTTTCTCGGCGTCCATTTCACCCGGACGATCACTGGCGGCGTGCACGCGGGCCCGAACGCGGTCCTGGCGCTGGCGCGGGAAGGGTATCGGAAGGCCGACATCAATCTGCGCGATCTCCTCGACCTCGCGACCCATCCCGGATTTTGGCGTATGGCACGGACCTACTGGCGGGTCGGTCTTGAGGAGAGCTATCGCTCTTGGAGCAAACGGGCCTTTGTCCGCACCCTGCAGCGGCTCGTGCCGGAGATCCGGCCCGCCGACATGGGAGCAGGCGGCAGCGGGGTGCGCGCGCAGGCGGTCGATTCGGCCGGCGCGCTCGTCGATGATTTCAACATCGTTCAGAGCGAGCACGCGATCCATGTCCGCAACGTGCCCTCGCCGGCCGCCACCGCCTCGATCCGCCTCGGGCAGCACATCGCTGACCTCGCGGCCTCCTCGTTCACAACATGAACACGCTTGACTACGGGCTGAAAGTTAGCTAAAGTATGTCAATATTTCCTACAGTTTTATAGCCAGCTTTCTCACCACTGGAATCCGCGTTGACGAAGCGTTCCCTGACCCCTAAGCAGCAAACTGTGCTCGACTTCATCCAGCGCTTCTACGCCGAACACCGCCAGTCTCCCCTCATCCGAGAGATCCAAGCCGGTTGTCAGGTCGCCTCCTACAAGTCGGCGTTAGACCGCCTCACGGCCCTCGAGCGCAAGGGCTACCTCAAGCGCCTCCCCAACAAACACCGGGGCATCAGGCTCGTCCGGCGCTTCGCGGAGCCCCAGGCGCAGCCGGGCAGCGCGCCCTCAGTGCTCGAAGGAGTGGCCTGATGCGCGTCCTCCTCACCGGAGGGGCCGGGTTCACCCCGCACCACCCCTCCTTGGCAGGATGGACGGTACAGGCCTGCTCGACACGGTGGGAGACCCCGCGATGGGTATGAGGGTTTTGATCACGGGGGGTGCGGGGTTCATCGGTTCCCATCTGTGCGACCGGTTCCTCGCCGAGGGCCACACCGTCATCTGCGTAGACAATTTTCTCACCGGCGCTGAGGCGAACATCGCCCATCTGCGCTCCAAATCGTCATTCCAGTTCATCCGGCATGACATCTCGAAGTCCCTCGAAGTGGAGGGGGTAATTGACCTCATCCTCCATTTCGCCTCTCCCGCCAGCCCCATTGACTACCTGAAGCTTCCCATCCAGACCCTGAAGGTGGGCTCCATCGGGACGATGAATGCTCTCGGGATCGCGAAGGCCAAGCGGGCGCGGTTTCTCTTGGCCTCGACGTCGGAGGTCTACGGCGATCCGGATGTGCACCCACAGGTCGAGACCTACTGGGGGCATGTCAACCCCATCGGCCCACGGGGGGTCTACGACGAAGCGAAGCGGTTTGCGGAAGCCATGACCATGGCCTACCACCGCGCGCATGGCGTGGACACGCGCATCGTGCGCATCTTCAACACCTACGGGCCGAGGATGCGCGCCAACGATGGCCGAGCGATCCCGGCCTTCATCAGCCAGGCACTCCGCCAAGAGCCCATCACCGCGTTCGGGGACGGCTCCCAGACGCGGTCGTTCTGTTATGTGGATGACCTGATCGAAGGGATCGTGCGGCTCTCCCGCTGCGCCTACCACGACCCGGTTAATCTCGGCAATCCCGAAGAATACACCATCCTCCAGCTCGCCGAGAAGATCATCGAGCTGACCAAGAGCCAGAGCCGGGTGGAGCTGCATCCGCTGCCGCAGGACGATCCCAAGCAGCGCTGCCCCAACATCAGCCTCGCGAAGCGGCTCCTCAACTGGAAGCCGCAGACCCCGCTGACAGATGGTCTGCGCAAGACCATCCCCTGGTTTGCCGAGCAGCTCAAGCGGTTTCCCGCGACATGAACGCTCCCGCGCGCGACGAGATGCTGCCACGCCCGGAACGCCGGGGTCCCGTTGCCGCCCACTTCCCGGACATGCGGCTTCTCCATGAAGTCACCAAGAGCCCCCAGGTGACCCAGCGCGATCTCTCCCGGCGCATCGGCATGGCCCTCGGGTTGACCAACCTCATCCTGCGCCGGCTCATTAACAAGGGGTTCATCAAGATCGTGAACGTCGAGAAAAGCCGGATCCGCTACCTCGTGACTCCGAAAGGGATGATGGAGAAGGCCCGGCTGACGCACGAGTACATCGAGTACTCGCTGTTATTTTATCGGAGCATCCGGGAGTTCCTGACGGAGCATTTCGCCCGCCTGGCGCAGGAGGGGCATCGCCGCGTGCTCCTCTGCGGGACGGGGGAGCTGGCCGAGATCGCGTGGTTGACCATGCAGCAGGTGGGACTGGAGCTTGTGGGCGTGATTGATGAGGCGCCCACCAGCAAACCCTTCTTGGGACGCCAGGTGCACAGCCTCGGCTATGCGGCGGAGGCTGAGTGTGACCGCATCGTCATCGCGTCGCTCGCTCCCCACCAGGCGCTGCTGAATCAGCTGGCATCGGTGGGGATCGAGGCGGAGCGGTGTCTGCTGGTCCCACAGCCGGGGAAGCCGCTCCCGCCCCTCGCACGCGATGCGGCGTCGCGTCCCCCCTCAACGGTTCACTGGGAAGAGGAGCAGTCCCCCACCCCCACCGCGGCCCCCTCTGGCACAGAGACCGCATGACACGCGCGCTGGTCACGGGCGGAGCAGGATTCATCGGCAGTCACCTGGTCGAGCGGCTGCTCGCCGACGGCCACACCGTGACGGTGCTGGATGACTATTCCTCCGGCGGACCGCGCAACCTCGCGCACCTCGTGCCCCACCCACGGCTCACGGTGCATCAGCAGGATGTCGCCGATGAGGCCGCCGTCGCGCCCTTCTTCCGCGGCGTGGACTGGGTCTTTCATCTGGCCGCCCTCGCCGACATCGTGCCCTCCATCCAGCACCCCCTGCGCTACCACCACGCCAACGTGGACGGGACCATCAGTGTGCTGGAGGCCTCGCGCGCGGCAGGGGTCAAGCGGGTCGTGTACACCGCGTCCTCCTCCTGCTACGGGATCCCGGACGTCGTTCCGACGCCGGAGGAGGCCCCCATCCGGCCGATGTACCCCTATGCGCTGACGAAGTACCTCGGCGAAGAATATGCGCGGCACTGGGCCAAGGTGTACAAGCTGCCCTGCGTGTCGCTGAGGCTCTTCAACGTCTACGGGCCGCGGGCGCGCACCTCCGGCGCCTACGGGGCCGTCTTTGGAGTCTTCCTCGCGCAGAAGCTCTCCGGCAAGCCGTTCACCGTCGTCGGAGACGGGTCGCAGACGAGGGATTTCACGTTCGTGACCGACGTCGTGGAAGCGTTCCTCCGGGCCGCCGCGTCGGAGGTGGCCGGCGAGGTGCTGAACGTCGGGTCGGGGGACACCTACCCCATCATGAGCCTGGTGGAGCGGCTGGGCGGGGGAACCATCGTCCACCTGCCGAAGCGGCCCGGGGAACCGGACTGCACGTTCGCGGACATCACGAAGATCCGTCGCCTGCTGGGATGGAACCCGCGGGTGACGTTTGACGAAGGAGTGCGCCGGATGCTGGAACATCTCGACGAGTGGAAGGAAGCGCCGGTCTGGACGCCGGAGTCGATCGCGCAGGCGACCCGGGAATGGTTCCAGTACCTGACCCCTGAACGGGCGGCCTCATGAGCGAGCAGGCGGCCGTCGCAACCGGATCCAGCGCCTCCGCGCGATCCGGCAAGATCAGGACGTTGAGCGAGCTCGAACGGATTCTGCAGGAGGCGCGCTCGGCAGGCCAGCGCATCACCCTCTGCCACGGCGTGTTCGACATCGTCCACCCGGGGCACATCCTGCACTTCAAGCAGGCCCGCGAGCAGGGCGATCTCCTGGTCGTGACCATCACGCCGGATCACTACGTCCGCAAGGGGCCCGGCCGGCCGGTCTTCAACCAGCGGCTCCGGCTGGAGACGATCGCGGCGCTGGAGGACGTCGACTACGCGGCGCTCAACGAGTGGCCGACGGCGGTTGAGGCTATCAAGCGGCTCAAGCCGCACATCTACGTGAAAGGCAGCGACTACGCCAACCCGTCGGCGGATCTCACCGGGCGCATCATTGAAGAGGAAGCCGCGGTGCAGTTGGTGGGCGGACGGATCTTTTTCACCGACGGCGAGACCTTCAGCTCCAGCGCCCTGATCAACCGCTTCTTCAGCGCCTACCCCGAGGCGACCCAGACCTACCTGCAGGCCATCCGGTCGCGCTACAGCGCCGATCGGGTCATCGAGCGGCTGCGCAGCCTCTCAGACCTGCGAGTCCTGGTGGTCGGCGAGGCGATCTTGGATCAGTACTGTTACTGCCTCCCGATGGGCAAATCCCCGAAGGAGACGATCGTCTCGACGCGATACGCATCCGAGGAGCATTTCGCCGGCGGCTCCCTGGCCATCGCGAACCACCTCGCCGGATTTTGCCGCGAGGTGACGCTGGTCACGGCGTTCGGGGCGGATCCGGAACACGCCCGTTTTGTGGAGTCCAAGCTGCGCCCCAACGTCCGGCTCGAAGCGATCATCACCGGTGATCGGCCGACCGTCACGAAGCGCCGGTACCTTGAGCCGAGCTTCCTCATCAAGATGTTCGAGGTGCAATACCTCGATGATACGCCGGTTCCTGAACCCATCGAGCGCCAGGTGGCCGCCCGGATCGAGGCGAATCTTCAGGGACACGACTGCGTGGTGACCGCGGACTTCGGCCATGGCCTGATGACCGAGCGGCTGCGGACATTTGTCTCGTCAGCCGGCACGTTTCTCGCTCTGAACACGCAAAGCAACAGCGCCAACCTCGGGTTCAACCCCGTGACCAAGTACGAGCGGGCGGACTTCGTGTGCGTGGACGAGCCGGAGCTGAAGCTGGCGGCCAGGGACCGGTACGGGGATCTCCAGAGCCTGGCCTCCAGCGTGAAGCAGCATCTCCGGGCGGGCTGTTTTCTGGTCAGCCGGGGGGCGAACGGCTCGTTCATCCTCTCAGATCGGTCGCCCGTCGTCGAGACCCCGGCCCTGGCGGTCAAGGTGGTGGACCGGACGGGCGCAGGGGATGCGCTCTTCGCCGTGACCTCGCCGTGCGTCTTCAGAGGATTCCCGATGGACATGGTGGGATTCATCGGCAACTGCGTGGGGGCCTTGGCGGTGGAGATTGTCTGCAACCGCGATCCGGTGGATCCCGTGCTCCTCTATAAGTTCATCACCAGCCTGCTGAAGTGATGGGGATGTCTGTGCGATTTCCTCGCGTGGCGGTCATCGGGGGCGCCGGCTATGTCGGAAGCGCCTTGGTGCCCGCACTCCTGGCGGCCGGCTATGAGGTGACGGTGGCGGACCTCTTCCTCTTCGGGGAGCAGGTCTTCGATGGACTCAAGGCGCGCTCGTCCCTGCGCACCGTCAAAGTCGATATCCGGGATGAGGCCGCGCTCACCGCCGCGCTCCGAGGCGTTGAGGCGGTGATTCATCTGGCCTGCATCTCCAACGACCCGAGCTTCGAGCTGAACCCGCGGCTGGGCAAATCCGTCAACTACGACGCGTTCTTCACCATCCTGCGCGCGGTCCGGTCCAACGGCGTGAAACGGTTCATCTACGCCTCCAGCTCCAGCGTCTACGGCGTCAAGGACCAGCCGGAGGTGACCGAGGAGACACCCTGCGAGCCGCTCACCGATTATTCCCGCTACAAGCTCTTCTGCGAGCAGGTGCTGCGGTCGGAGGGGGTGGGGGAGGGCGAGTGGGTGATCGTGCGCCCGGCGACGGTCTGCGGCTACGCGCCGCGGCTGCGGTTGGATCTCACGGTGAATATCTTGGCCATCCACGCGCTGGTCAACAAGCGGATCCGGGTCTTCGGCGGGGCCCAGCTGCGCCCCAACCTCAACATGAAGGACATGGTGGCCGCCTACCGGCTCCTGTTGGACGTCCCGCGCGAAGCGGTCCACGGGAAGACCTTCAACGTCGGGTACCAGAATCGCACCGTCGCCGAGATCGCCGAGCTCGTCCGGAGCCGCATCGGCGACCCGGGCATTGCGATTGCGATGGAGCCGACGGACGATCTGCGCTCCTACCACATCAACTCGGATTGGATCCGGCGGGCGCTGGGCTTCGTCCCCCGCTGGACGATCGAGGACGCGATTGACAGCCTCTGCGCGGCATACCGGGAGGGGAAGATCCCGGAGCCGCTCACCCATCCGCGGTACTACAACATCAAGACCATGCAGGCCCTCAAACTGGAGGAACAGCTCGTTGCCTCATCCCGCAGCTGAGACAGTCCGGTCCGCGCCGCGCATGCGCGTACGCTACTCGTACCTGCCGCAGCAATTTGCCGAGCCGGAGGAGATCCTGGCGGCCATCCGGGCGCACCTGCAGACGTGCCACCTCACCCTGGGGCCGGAGGTCGGGCAGTTCGAGCGCGCGTTTGCCTCCCTCATCGGCACGACGTTTGCGATCGGCGTGGCCAGCGGCACCGATGCGCTGGCGCTGAGCCTCCGGGCGCTTGGGATCGGCCACGGGGATGAGGTCATCACCGCCGCCAACACGTTCATCGCGACAGTGGGCGCCATCAACGCGGCGGGGGCCCGGCCGGTCCTGGTCGATGTGACCCCGGCGTTCACCATCGATCCCGGCCGCATCGAGCGCGCGATCACGGCAAGGACGAAAGCGGTCATTCCGGTCCACCTCACCGGCGAGGTTGCGGACATGGAGCCGATCCTGGCACTGGCCAGGCGGCGCCGGCTGCAGGTCGTCGAGGACGCCTGCCAGGCGATTACGGCATCGTCCCGAGGACGGCGTGCCGGCGCCATGGGTGTGCTGGGCGCCTTCAGCCTGCATCCGCTCAAGAACCTGAACGTGTGGGGAGACGCGGGGGTGATCGTGACGAACGACCCGGCGCTGAATGAGCGGCTGAGGCTCCTGCGCAACCACGGACTGAAGAACCGGGATGAGGTGGAAATCCTCGGCTACAACAGCCGCCTGGATTCGATCCAGGCTATCGTGGGGAACTGGCTGATCCGCCAGGTGGACGACATCACCAATCGCCGGATCGCCAACGCGGCCGCCTACGATGCGGCGTTCGGAGATCTGGATGGGGAGATCACGGTTCCGCCGCGGCGGCCCGACGTCCGGCGCGTCTTCCATCTCTATCAGCTCTATGCCAGGCGGCGGGATGCGCTCTACCGCTATCTCCACGCCAACGGCATCGAGGCGAAGATCCACTATCCGATTCCGCTGCCGCTCCAGCCCGGCCTGGCGCACCTGGGGTACCGCCCGGGGGATTTCCCGGAGACGGAGCGCCAGGCGGCGTCGCTCATCACCTTGCCGGTGGACCAGCACCTATCGGAGGAGCAGATCCGCTACGTGATCGAGGTGGTTCGAGAGTTCTGCCGGAGCCGATGACCCCGATGGTCCCGCTTGAGACGGCCGCGCGCGCCACACCGCGCGTGCCCTACGCCGACTTCCCGGCGCAGTTCGCCGCCCAGCGCGAGGAGCTGCTGGGCGTGATGGAGCGGGTCCTGCGCCGCGGGGATTTCATCCTGGGCGAGGAGGTCGGAACACTCGAGCGCGACATCGCCGCCCTGTGCGGGCTGCGCCATGCCGTCGGCGTCGCCAGCGGGACCGACGCGCTGATCCTCGCCTTGAAAGCCCTCGAGATCGGTCCGGGCGATGAGGTGATCACCGTGCCGAACTCCTGGATCTCCTCGACGTCCAGCATCGTGCTCTCCGGCGCGCGGCCCGTCTTCGTGGATGTGCGGGATGACTTCAACATGGATCCGGCGCTGATTGAGCCGGCGATCACGCCGCGGACCAAGGCGATCCTGCCGGTCCATCTGACCGGACGGTGCGCGGACATGGAGGCCATCTGCGCCGTCGCCGCCCGGCACGGCCTGGCGGTGATCGAGGATGCCGCGCAAGCACTTGGAGCCGGGCTCACGGGGCGCGCGGCCGGCTCCTTCGGGACGATGGGCTGCTTCAGCTTCCATCCGCTCAAAAACCTCAGCGGCATCGGGGACGGCGGGATGGTGGTCACGCGCGATGACCGGTTGGCCGAGCGGCTGAGGCTCCTGCGCAACCACGGGCTGCGCAGCCGCGATGAGGCGATCCTGTGGGGGCTGAACTCCCGGCTGGACACCATCGATGCCGCGGTG
>Ga0155207_132_pt1 | contig 37488 bp, 33 predicted proteins | sample RifCSPhighO2_02_FD_106175 | JGI IMG/M metagenome (GOLD analysis project Ga0155207, IMG submission 106175) | Omnitrophica WOR_2 bacterium RIFCSPHIGHO2_02_FULL_67_20
CCGGCGACAGGCCGAGGCGCGCCTGCTGAAAGAGCAGCGCCGCTACCAGCGCACACTGCAGCTTGCCTCGCGCGGCATGACCCAGGTGCGCAACGTCGACCGGCTCTCCAACCTCATCACGCGCCTCGTCAGCCGCACCGTGGGCATGACTCATGCCTCGCTCTTCCTCTGGGACGAGACGCATCAGAGCTATGTCCTGCGCGCCAGCCACGGCCCCAAGCGGCTCTCGCTCCAGTCGCGCTACGCGCTGGAGGCCTCGCATCCGCTCATCCGGTGGCTCGTTGAGCACCGCCGGCCGCTGACGGCGGACGACGCCGTCCAGCATCCGGACCGCACGCTGCGCAGCGAGCTGGAGGCGCTGGAGTCGATGCTGGTCATCCCCGGCCTGATGGAGCATCGGCTCACCGGCTTCCTAGCACTTGGCCCGAAGCGCTCGGGTGCGTGGTACTCCTCCGACGACCTCCATGCCTTCTCCACCCTGGCCAACGAGGCCTCGGTCGCCATCGAGAACGCCACCTCCTACGAGGAGCTGCTGAAGGTCAACGAGCAGCTCAAGGCCGCCTCCGAGCGGCTCCTGCGGCAGGAGCGGCTCGCCGCGGCCGGCCAGTTCGCCGCCGGCATGGCGCACGAGATCAAGAACCCGCTCTCCGCCATCAAGACCTTCGCCCAGTACCTGCCGGAGAAGTACATGGATCCGGCCTTCCGGGAGAAGTTCTTCCGCATCGTCCAGGAGGAAATCGACCGCATCAACACCATCATCCAGGAGCTCTCCGACTTCGCCAGGCCCGCCCCGCTGCAGCTGAAGTCCGTCCGGCTCTCCGAGCTGCTGGACGACACCCTTTCGCTGCTCTCCAACCAGTGCCTGAAGCAGGGCATCGAGATTCGTAACTCCTCGAACGACAATGGGTTGGTGATTCACGCCGACCCCCAGCAGCTCAAGCAAGTCCTCCTTAACCTTCTCCTCAACGGCATGGAGGCCATGGAAGGGGGAGGGCGGCTGGAGGTCGCCACCCAACTCAAAGGAGATCAAGCGGTTCTGCGGGTCAGCGACACCGGAGCCGGCATCGCCCCGGAATACCTCAGCCAGGTATGGGACCCCTTCTTCACCACCAAGGAGCGGGGCATGGGGCTCGGGATGGCCATCGTCAAGGGGGTTGTGGAGCGGCATGGCGGCTCCATCCACCTCTCCAGTACCCTCGGCAAGGGCACTACGGTCGAAGTCTCCTTCCCCGTTCGGCCGCCTGCTTCGTGAGGTAAAAATAGCTGTTGACCAGCCGGGGGGTAGTTTTGTATAATAACTAGTAATAACCAGTACCATTTGTTAGTTTTTGTATGGTTCCCCTGTAGCTTTCAAGCCTGCGGGGCAGGAAAACTACGGGGGTTCTGTATCAGGACCAAATGGAATTGACCCCACAAGAGGCTGAAATCTTGACCGTTGAGGAGCTTCACGGCTACCTCAAGATCCCCAAGCCGACGCTCTACGCCCTGGCGCAGAACGGCCGCATCCCGGCCGCCAAGGTCGGCAAGCACTGGCGCTTCCGCCGCAGCGACATCGACGAGTGGCTCAAGGCCCAGCAGTGGAACCGCCCCCTCCAGCGCAGACAGCGAAAGCCGGCCATCCATGCCGCCAACCAGTAACCGCGTCGCCATCACCGGCCTGGGCGTCATCTCCGCCATCGGAGCGGGGAAAGAGGCGTTCTGGGACTCGCTCAAGGCCGGCCGGTCCGGCATCAAACGGGTCAGCAAGTTCGACCCCACCCCGTACCCCACCCAGTTCGCCGCCCAGCTCAACGGCTTCGACTTCAGCCCGTTCATCGACCCGAAATGGTCGCGCCGCATGGACCTCACCTCCCAGATGGCGGTGGCGGCCGCGAAGATGGCGGTCAAGGACGCCGCACTCGACCTCGACCAGGAGGACCGGGAGCGCATCGGGGTGGTGGTGGGGACCGCCATGGCGGGCCATGCCTTCATTCTCGAGCAGCACGACGTCTACAAGGAGAAGGGGCCGATGCGCATCAACCCCTTCACGGCGCTCACCGTGTTTCCCGATGCGCCGGCCAGCTTCATCTCCATCGAGCTGAGGCTTCACGGGCCGAGCTTCTCGCTGGCGACCGCCTGCTCCTCGGCGCTCGACGCGGTCGGCTACGCCTTCAACGCCATCCGCAAGAAGGAGCTGGACGTCATCCTCATGGGGGGTGCGGAGGCGACGGTGTTCCCCCAGGCCTTCTCCGCCTTCTGCATGCTGCGGGCGATGTCCCAGCGCAACGACGACCCGGAGCGCGCCTCGCGCCCCTTCGACAAGGAGCGCGACGGCTTCGTCCTGGGCGAGGGGGCGGGGATGCTCGTCCTCGAGGACCTCGAGCACGCCAGGAAGCGCGGCGCCCACATCTACGCCGAGATCGTGGGCTTCGGCATGACCTGCGACGCCTACCACATGACCGCCCCCGAGCCCTCCGGCCGCCAGGCCGCGCGCGCGATCAATATTGCGCTCAAGGATGCCGGGATCAAGCCCGCCGACATCGACTACATCAACGCCCACGGCACCTCGACCCCGCTCAACGACAAGACCGAAACATTCATCATCAAGCAGGTCTTCGGCCGGCATGCGTACCACGTGCCGGTGTCGGCCACCAAGTCCATGATCGGCCACCTCATCGGGGCGGCAGGCGCCGTCGAGCTCATCGCCACCACCCTCGCTTTGGAGCACCAGGTCATTCCGCCCACCATCAACTACGAGATCCCCGACCCTGAGTGCGACCTCGACTACGTCCCCAACGTCGCGCGCAAGGCCACCATCGATTTCGCGCTGAAGAACTCGTTCGGCTTCGGCGGCAAGAACTCGGCGTTGGTCGTGAAGAAATATGAAGCATAAGGAGATTCCGCAGATTTCGAGGTGATTTCGCCGATTATGAGGTCTATCTGCGAAATCAATCCACAATCTGCGAAATCCATTTACATGCAGTTCTTGAATCAGTAGGAGGATACCGTGCCGGCCAAGTGCCCGCTTTTCCATAACCCGAAGATCCTCTGCCGCATCAAGCCGGAGAGCCAGCACCGGTGGGTGGGGACGGAGCGCACGTGGTACATCCGCAACTACTGCGAGGCGGACTACTACGTGGACTGCGAGGACTTCGAGGCCTACCTCGAGCAGCAGGCCATCGTGAAGGGCAAGATCCTCGTGGTGGACGACGAGACGGTCATGCTCGAAACGCTCAGCAGCTTCTTCGGCAGCCGCGGCTACCAGCTCATGACGGCCGCCTCGGCCGAGGCGGCGCTGAAGCTCCTCTCCCAGGAGCAGCCGGCGTTGGCGCTCATCGACATCAAGCTGCCCGGCATGAACGGGCTGGAGCTGCTCAAGGTCATCAAGCGCGACTACCCGGCGGTGAAGCGATTTATCATCACCGCCTACGACGAGGAGAACAAAAAAGCCGCCGAGGCGATCGGCATCGACGCCTTCTTCGCCAAGCCCATCGGCCTCGACGCGCTCAAGAAGAAGGTGATCGAGGTCCTCGCCGACTTCGAGCGCCGGCTCGAGCAGCTCGCCAAGCGCGCTCCGGTCGAGGGCGTCCCGTCCGCGAAGCTGCTCTTCATCTCCGAGGTGCTCGCGCACGAGGAGGACCGGCTCACGCCGTACCTGCGCGCCTGCTTCACCGATGAGAGCCGCTGCGGCGGGCGCTACGAAGTCGAGTTCGCCCACGCCATCAACGACGCCCAGCAGAAACTGATGTCGTTCAAGCCCGACATCGTCCTCATCAACTTCGACTCGCTCTACCAGATCCCCTGCGGCCAGATCGCCTCGCGCATCGTCGAGTCGCCCTATCGCCCCAAGGAGGTCATCGTCTACGGCCTCAACCTCGAGGCGGCGGACAAAGAAACCATCGAGCGCCTCGGCATCCAGTACGTCGACCAACGCCGCTCGTTTGCAAAGTTGGTGACCACCGTAAGACAAACAGCCATGAGCTTAGATAGGTCAGCTTCGGGGTCTTCAAGGAGTTGATAATGGAGAGACGACGATTTCCTAGAGTTACAGCATGTCTGCCCGCTCGTTACTGGTTGTCGAGTCAATCTCCATCCGAAAGCCGCCCAGTCTTAATGGAGGATATATCTGAGGGTGGTGCGCGACTCTCTACCACTGAACCTTTAATGATTGGACAGAAAATTCGGTTCGTGTTTGATGGAAATCAGTCCCGACAGAGCCTATCAGAACTAAGCGGTATGGTCGCGTGGCAGGAAAACATCGTTGACTACTCAAATGGCGATTCAAGGGACACGGGAATAACTTTCGTCCCGAATGACCCAATTACTAAGAACAGAATTAAGCAATGGTTGCTAAAAAGAGAAGTGGTCCCACGACCTCAACTCGATGAGGCTGAACCATCAACCCGCATCGAATCGGCGTATGACAGTTCGACAGTTACCTTCAAAGTCTTAAGGGCTTTTGGGTGGGGTCCCTTGATTAATCTTGGTTATTTTCGGTTTCCCTCACCTCTTAGCGCGCTGAACCTGCTATACAATTTCGCCTTTTTGAAGACGGCCAACATGCTGCCAAGAGCACAAGTTCGATTGGCGAGAAAATCCTTCGAGTTCTTAGACATTCAAGCAGAAGACGACGTCTTAGACATAGCATGCGGAAGAGGGTACGGCTCCTTCATGATGGCCTGTTCATATCCCAAATCAAGGGTAACAGGGATTGATTTGTTAACTAACCACATCAGAGTCGCTTCCGCTCTCTATGGGAACGTTGGCAATCTAAGATTCAAATACGGTGATGCGCTAAGCCTGCCATTTGAGAGCGTCAGCTTTGACAAGGTGTTATGTCTAGAGGCGGCCTTTCACTTTGCAGATCGAGGGAGATTTCTCAAGGAAGCTTATAGAGTCTTGAAAGAAGATGGACGGTTAGTTGTGGTCGACTTTGCGTGGAAGACTGAGGAAGATCGACGGATCCTTGAAGATGAACCCACACGCTTCGTCCGACGTGAGTGGCAATGGGATGATTTTTTCTCTGTCGGCGAATACCTAAGGTCAGCGACGTCCGTTGGATTTGAAGTTGAAGGATGTCACAAGTGGGGCAGAAAAGTCACAGGTCCGATCCAGTGCATCTTTAATACCATTGGGGAAGCTGGGCGGTGGAGTTGGAGTCGTACTGTTATCCACCGCTCCAATCCACTGTTGTATAGCTTAACGGACAACGACTGGGCAAACCTCCGTTACTCTGCCAGGGCACATAACTATGTTCGACGCCACGTTGAGTACCTAGTGCTTGTTCTAAAAAAGACGAGCGGTAAGTGAAAACTTCAGTGCCAAGACCCATAGAACGGACAGCACTCGTTACGGGAGGAACCGGCTTGCTGGGTCCCTGGCTAGTGCACGCTTTACTAAACCAAGGGTATCGAAAAATTTTTGTTTTGGCTAGGGCAAAGGGAAAAACTTCTGCGGAGAATCGGGTATCCGAGGCACTAAAATTTTGCAGAAACGGGAGAGAAATTAGAGGGGCAGACAAGACAGTTCAAGTGGTGTGCGGTGATATTTGTGAACCCAACCTAGGTTTGTCGCTCCAATTACGTAACGATCTCTTACGACAAATCACAGATATTTTTCATACCGCAGCACGAACCGACCTAAACGCTCCTCTCAACGCTCTTCGCCTCCCCAACGTCGTAGGAGCAGAGAATGTATTTAGACTAGCTTTGCATGGTAGTCAGCTAAACGGCCACACAATTCGCGTCCATCATGTTAGTAGTGTCACCGTTGCTGGCAATTTGCAGGGATGGTTTTCAGAAAGTCAATTTAGTTGCAGCCAGCGCTTTCACAATGCATATGAGCAGACCAAGTTCGAGGCGGAACAACTCGCCCTGGAATACAGAAACAAAGGTCTGAACGTTGCAATTTACAGACCAGGAATTATCACGGGTGATTCTGTTCGCGGTACCACAAGTGGTTTCAAGGTGATTTACCAGCCTTTACGGTTCCTGGCGCATAATTTGTTTAATGAGTGGCCTGCGCGTGAGGATGCGCCGCTCTCCTTGGTGCCAGTTGATAAAGTTGCTGAGGCGCTTTGCCTTCTTTCTTGGGTTGAGTATCCATTGCGAGGGGCATGGCATCTGGTCAATCCCGAAGATACTACTTTGGGAAAATTAATTGATGTAGGAATACAAGTGTTTGGGTGTCACAGGCCTGCCCTGATCCCGGCGGAGCATTTCAACAAATCACGATTCTCTCTTACTCAGTGGCGGCTAATTGGACCGTTTGTTCCGTACTTGAACTACCGCGTAAGATTTAGTTCAAGCTATACGAAAGAAGTATTAAACAAAGCAGGATTTAAATGGCCGAAGATGGATAGTGGCATGCTGGGAAAGTTGTATCGGTACTGCGGCAATTCAGGCTTCATTCGGCCACGCTCTATAGTTCCCGCTCGGAAGACGTTTTCCTCAATATTTGGAAGAACCAGATGAACACCTTTGCTTTTTCCGGGCTCTTAACCAGTTTAGCGAGTCTCGGTATTGGCGCGTGGGTCTATTTCAGCAACCGAACCAATTGGCTTAATCAGCTATGGAGCATGTTCTGCATCACGGTCGCTATCTGGGGACTTGGAGGGTTGCAAATTGGCCTAGCTTCAAATTCAGAAACGGCGTTGCTTTGGTGGCGCATAACCTATGTTGCCGTGATCCTCATACCCTCAATTTTTTATCACTTTGTCATCGTGTTTCTTGGAATTCGGCGTCCCATTACAGTCATCCTCGGATACTTACTAAGTTCCGGATTTTTAATCACAGATGCGACCCCCTTACTTATTGCGAACGTAGACAAAATTTTTAAGAATCTCTACTACGTCACTAAGCCAGTAGGGGTCGCCTATCCTGCGTTTGTCTTATTTTTTATCGGCATGGTTGTCCTAAGCCATGTCGAGCTATGGCGGTACATGGGGAGGACAGCTGGTAATAAGCGTCGGCTCCAAGTTAGATGGTTTTTTTTAGCAGGTATTGTTGGATACATTGGGGGTATTTCTTGTTTCCTTCCCGTCTTCGGGTTCAAGCTATATCCATATGGCAACTTCACAGTTCCTTTATTTCCTATTTTCCTGAGCTATGCCATCTTTCGTTATCAACTTATGGACATCGAAGTTATTATCAAGCGGACCCTGGTGTTTGCGGGGCTTGTGGGATCCGTGGTGGCGGTGGTGGCGTCGATGGCGTTCGTCACGCAGGATCTGCTGGCGCGATTCGTGGCGACGCCCCGGTGGCTCTCGAACGTGCTGGCGGCGATGGTCATCGCCGGGGTGTATGGCCCGCTGCGCAACTGGCTGGTGAACGTGACGGACCGGTTCCTCTTCCAGAAGAAGTACGACTACAAGGAGCTGCTCAAGAAGTTCACCGACGACGTGATGGTCATCGTGGACTTGAAGCAGCTGCTCCAGACGACGGTGACGACGCTCTCCGATACGGTGAAGCTGGAGAGCTGCAGCCTGCTGCTGCTGAACAAGGACACGCAGACGTATGAGCTGGCCGCCTCGCGCGGGACGAACGGCCGCCGGCTGGCGCTGGACGAGCAGGAGCCGTTCATCCGGTTCTTCCGCGAGACCCATGAGCCCATTGGCCTGGATGGCTCGCTGGGGCAGGTGCGTTTCCCGGAGGCGGTGACGGGGCGCCTCAAGGAGCTCAACGCGCGGCTGTGCCTGCCGCTCCATCTCCATGAGGACCTCATCGGCGTCCTGTGCCTGGGCAAGAAGAAGTCGGACGAGGAGTTCACGAAGGACGACTTCGACATCCTCCTCCCCCTGGCCCGCACGCTGGCGATCGCGGTGAGCAACGCCCAGCTCTTCGACGAGCTGGCCAAGACGCAGGCCGAGGCGGCGCAGAGGGAGAAGCTGGCCGTCATCGGCACGCTCTCCGCCGGCATCAACCACGAGATCTGCAATCCCCTCGGCATCATCAAGGCGCAGTGCGAGGCGTTCCTGATGGACCTGGAAGACGGCATCCTCATCGGCAAGTCGCCGAGCGACCTGCTCAACCGGACCTCCTCCATCCTGCAGGTGGCGCTCAAGCAGATCGACCGCGCGACCGCCATCACCCAGAAGCTCTCCAACTTCGCCAAGCCCATCAAGGACCCCTCGATCCAGCCGGTGTCGGTCGAACAGGAGGTGGGGGAGGTGCTCCTGCTGGTCGGCCACGACCTCACGCTGGAAAAGATCGCCTTCGAGCAGGAGATCCCGCCGGATCTGCCGTCCATCACCGTGGACCGCCGCCAGTTCCAGGAGGTGCTCTTCAACCTCATCCGCAACGCGGCGCAGGCCATCACGCCGCCGGGGACGATCCGGGTGAGCGCGCGCGCGCACGAGGACGGCCGGGTCCGCATCGAGATTGAGGACAGCGGCAGCGGCATTCCCCCCGACAAGCTGGGCAAGATCTACGACCCCTTCTTCACGACGAAGGAGCCAGGCAAGGGCACCGGCCTTGGGCTCTTCATCGTCCGCCAAATTGTGGAACGCAATCGAGGGCGGATCGCGGTGGAGAGCGCGGTGGGGAAGGGGACGGTATTTTTTCTCGACTTTCCGGTGGCACGAGAGGTTCCCGCCAAGGCGGGGTGAGAGGAGCCCCATGAGTGTTTTGTCGGTTCGGAGTTCGGAGTTCGGAGTTCGGAGTATTTACCCCGAACCCTGATCCCCCAACCCCGAACGCACTCCATGGATGCAGCAAGGCCAGTCTTGGTGGCGATTGACGACGAAGTCGAGTTCACCAAGGCGATCGAGTCGTTCTTCGGCGCGCGCGGCTACGACGTGCGCGTGGCGCTCACCGGTCCCTCGGGTCTCGCCCTGGTGGATGCGCACAAACCGCGGGTCGTGCTCGTGGACCTGAAGCTGCCCGGCATGGACGGGGACGAAGTCCTCCAGCGCATCCGGCGCGCGCATCCCCAGACGCGCGTCATCATCATCACCGCCTACAACGACGGCGGTGTGACGCGCGAGCGGCTGCTGCGCGCGGGCGCCTTCGCCCACTTCGACAAGCCGCTTTCCTCGCTGCGGGACCTGGCCGCGGCGGTCCAGCGCGCACTCGCAGCACCGGAGCCATGAGCGCCATGTCCGCCACCCTCCTCGAGCGGATCGTCTTCAAGCGGCTGGACCCTGCCAAGGTCGCCCTCTTCGTCGCGCTCTACGGCGTCGTCCTCGCCGTCCCGACGCTCCTCTTCACCCTCGGCTCGGCCTGGCTGCGCGGCCATTTCCCGAGTGTCTGGTGGATGATCCCGCTCGCCTTCTTCGGCCTGCTCGCCCTGCTGGCCCCGCTGGCCTACTTCGCCCTCCTGCGCCGGATGGAGTGGGCGCTCATCCGGGACCAGCGACGCTACCACCACACGCTGATCGGCGCCTCGAGCGGGATGATCCGCATCAAGGAGATCCAGCGGCTCTGCCGGCTCATCACCCACACCGTCAACCGCACCGTCGGGCTGACCAACACGGCGCTCTTCCTCTACGAGCCGAAGGAGCAGCGCTACGTCCTGCAGGCGGTGCGGTACCAGTCGCACCTGCCGCCGGAGCTCTCGGTGGACCAGGCCGACCCGCTGGTGCGGCGGCTCGAGGCCAAGAAGGATTTGCTGGTGGTGGACGAGCTGCGCGAGGCATCGGAGGCGGAGCTGCGGCGCGGGGAGGGCCGGGACCGGACCGCCGAGCAGGTGTACGGCTGGATGCGCCGCGTCGAGGCGCGGCTCATCGTGCCGAGCTTCTCGAACGAGCGGCTGCTGGGCTTCCTCGCGCTGGGCGAGAAGCGCAGCCGCGAACCCTTCACGACGGACGATTTGGCCATCTTCTCCGGACTCGCCAACCAGGCGGCCCTGGCGCTTGAGAACGCCATGTTCTTCGAGGAGCTGCGCGCGAACGAGGTGTTGATCATCCAGTCGGAGAAGCTTGCCAGCCTCGGCCAGCTGGCCTCCGGCATGGCGCACGAGATCCACAACCCGCTGACCATCATCTCCGGCGAGTCGCAGCTCTACCTGGAGCGCTTCCGGGGCCAGGACGCGCAGGTGGACAAGCTGCTCCTGAGCATCATCGAGGAGTGCAAGCGGGCGGCCGACATCACCCGCCGCATCCTGCGCTTCGCCAAGCCCGCGCCCCCGGACGTCAACGCGGTGGACCTGAAGGCGACGGTGGAGGAGAGCCTGACGCTGGCCGGCTACCAGGTGCGGCTGGAGCGGGTGCAGTGCGTGGTCAACATGCCGGACCAGCTCCCCAAGGTGCGCAGCAACCAGAACCAGCTCCAGGAGGTCCTGCTGAACCTCATCCTCAACGCCTGCCAGGCGATGGGGGAGAAGGGCGGGCGGCTCGCGCTCTCGGCCCACCCGAACGGCTCTTCCGTCGTCCTCAAGGTGGAGGACAACGGCCCCGGCATTCCGGCCACCGCCCTCCGGAAGGTGTTCGACCCCTTCTACACGACGAAGGAGACGGGGACCGGGCTGGGCCTTTTCGTGACCCAGCGCATCATCCAGTCGCACGGCGGCACGATCGAGCTGGAGTCCGTCGAGGGCAAAGGGACTTGCTTCACGGTCCGTCTGCCGGTCTGGGAGGAGGGTGCGGCCACCGTGGCCCAGCCGGCGGCGGGCTCGGCCGAGGCGCCGGAGCCAGGAGGGGGCCCCGGATGATAATGAGGTATAATACACGCTGCAGCAAGCTGTTATGGCTTGCCAAGCAGGGGCTGGCTCAGGTATGGTTGTAGTGTGAGGCCCGGATATTCCCAGCACGCATGGTAAAACTCCTCGTTGCTGACGACGAGCAGAAAATCTGCCGGCTGTTGGAGTCGTTTTTTGCCGAGCGGGGCTACCGCGTCCTGCTTGCGCATGACGGCCCCTCGGCCCTCTCCTGCATCCGTCAGGAGCGCCCCCACCTGGTGTTCCTCGACCTCCACATGCCCGGCCTCGACGGCCTGGACATCCTCAAGGAGACCCGGGCGTTCGACGAGACCATCAAGATCATCGTCATCACGGCGGTCGAAGATGCCGAGGTCATCGAGCAGGTCAAGCTGCTCGGGGCGGCCGACTACGTGATCAAGCCGTTTAGCCTGGAGTATCTGCAGGAGGAGGTGCTGGCGAAGGTCAGCACCTCGCTCTATGAGGACCTGCGCTCGGCCAACCAGGAGTTGAAGCGGTCGCTCGAGGAAATGCGCCAGGTGACGCGCGGCATCGTCGGGGCGTTTTCGCTCGTCATCTCGAAGATCGACCCGCATTACACCCACGAGCACGTTTCCCGCAGCGTAGAGTACGCGAGCAAGATCATCGCCCGGCTGCGGCAGGAGGGGATGAGCTTCGACGGCATACCGGATGAGCTGCTCCTCGCGGGCATCCTCCTCCACGATGTCGGCAAGATCTTCACGCCCAAGGAGATCCTCTTCAAGCCCGGGCCGCTGTCCGACGAGGAGTGGCGGATCATGCGCCGCCATCCGGTCGACGGGGCCGAGATCCTGGAGCAGATCACCGGCCTGCAGGAGATGTCCAAGATCGTCCGCTACCACCAGGAGGCCTACAACGGCTCCGGCTATCCGGAGGGGCTTAAGGGCGAGGAGATCCCCATCGGGGCGCGCATCGCCACCGCGGTGGACGCCTTCGACGCGATGATCACCGACCGGCCCTACCGGAAGGGCATGCCCATCGAGAAGGCGATCGAGGAGCTCAGGCGCAACCGGGGCATCCAGTTCGACCCGCAGGTGGTGGACGTCATCGTCAGCCTCTCCGAGGAGGGCACCCTCAAGCCGGCTCACCTGCCCGACTCCAGCCACAGCATCGGCAGCAACGGGGCGGCGTCCGCCCGGCCGGACGGCACGAACCACCACCCGCGCGCCTGAGCCGTTCACCGCGGCGGCTTCGCCATACCGCTTTCTCTCCTGTTTCTCCTGGTCTGGTCGCCCCCAACCCGCTTCCCCGGTAAACGTTACCCGGGGAGCGGGTAGTGCGTTTCCTGCTTGTGCTGTCGGGGCCGGCCGCCTATAATTGCGCGCATGGCATCATCGCTGACAGGCCAGGTCGCCATCGTGACCGGGGGGGCTAGGGGCATCGGCCGCGAGATCGCGCTCGTCCTGGCCCGGGACGGCGTGGACGTCGCCCTCTTCGACGTGAACCCCCAGCAGCTCGAGCAGACCGTCGCGGAACTGCGCGCGATGGGCCGCCGCGCCGAGGGGCTGACCGTGGACGTCACCGACGGAAAACAGGTCGACGAGGGCATGGCAAAAGTGCTTGACAAGCTAGGGAGAATCGATATACTCATCAACAACGCGGGCATCACCAAGGACGGGTTGCTCGTCCGCATGGATGATGCCCAGTGGGATCGGGTGCTCACCGTCAACCTGACGGGCACCTTTCTGTGCACCCGCGCAGCGGCCAAGCACATGCTGAAGCAGCGGCGCGGGCGGATCGTCAGCATCGCGTCGATCGTTGGGATCATTGGAAATCCAGGGCAGGCGAACTACGCCGCATCGAAGGCGGGCATCATCGGGCTGACCAAGGCGGTCGCCAAGGAGCTCGCCAGCCGCGGGATCACCTGCAACGCCGTGGCACCCGGCTTCATCAAGACCGAGATGACCGAAGCGCTGCCTGAGCCGGCGAAGCAGCGGCTCATGGAGGCGATCCCGATGGGCACGCTCGGCGAGCCGAGCGATGTGGCGCAGGCCGTGCGATTTCTCGTCAGCGACGCCGCGCGGTACGTCACCGGCCACGTGCTGGTGGTGGACGGCGGCCTCGCGATGTAAGGGCGGAAACCAGGGGAGGGATGGATGGCGGAGGCTGTGGCGGATCGGGTTCGGGCGATCATTGCTGAGCAGCTTGGCGTCAAGCTGGAAGAAGTGACCGATGCGGCCTCGTTCATCGAAGACCTGGGTGCGGACTCGCTCGACACCGTCGAGCTGGTCATGGCGCTCGAGGAGGAGTTCGGGATCGAGATTCCCGATGAGGATGCCGAGAAGATGAGCTCGGTCGGCGACGCCATCAAATACATCGAGTCGAAGACTGCCGGCGCGAAATAGCCTTCCGCACAAGTTGAGTGTGGCAACAGGACGTCCCGCTTTGGCGGGACGTTCGTGTTTGTGAAGATGATAAAGCAGATTGAAGAGCTGATTACACAGATAGGACGTCATAGATGAGGCGGGTTGTGGTGACAGGATTGGGTGCCGTGACGCCGGTGGGGAACGACGTCCCCGCCATGTGGGCGGCGCTCCTGGCCGGCAAAAGCGGTGTCGGCCCGATTCAGAGCTTCGACGCCTCCGCCTTCGAGTCCCGCATCGCCGCTGAGGTCAAGGGCTTCGACCCCGCGTCGTACATCAGCCCGAAGGAGATCAGGCGCACCGAGCGGTTCACGCAGCTGGCCATCGCGGCGGCAACGCAGGCGGTCCGGCAATCCGGCGTCAGCATCGAGCGCGAGGACCCGTTCCGCTGCGGCGTCATCATCGGCTCCGGGATGGGGAGCATGCACCTCATCGAGGAGCAGCACAGCGTCTACCTGGCCAAGGGGCCGAAGAAGCTCACCCCCTTCATGATCCCGATGCTCATCTGCAACATGGCGCCGGGCCACGTCGCCATGAACCTCGGTTTCAAGGGCCCCAACTTCTGCACGACGACCGCCTGCGCCTCCGGCGCCCACGGAGTGGGCGAGGCGTTCCGCATCATCCAGCGGGGGGCGGCCGACGTGATGCTCGGCGGCGGCACGGAGAGCTGTGTGAGCCCGATGGCGGTGGGCGGCTTCTGCGCGCTCATGGCGCTCTCCCGCCGCAACGGCGAGCCCGCCACAGCCAGCCGTCCCTTCGATCGGGAGCGCGACGGCTTCGTCATCGGCGAGGGCGCCGGCGTCCTGGTCCTGGAAGAGCTGGAGCACGCGAAGAAGCGCGGGGCCGCGATCCTCGCCGAGATGGCGGGCTACGGGCTCACCGCGGACGCCTACCATATGACCGCACCCGACCCGGAGGGAACCGGGGCCGCCAAGGCGATGGCGCTGGCGCTGGAAGATGCCCGGATGCGGCCCGAGGACGTCACCTACCTCAACGCCCACGGCACCTCGACCGAGCTCAACGACAAGATTGAAACGCTGGCGATCAAGAAGACCTTCGGCCCGGCCGCCAAGACGGTGGCGGTTTCTTCCACGAAATCCATGACCGGCCACCTGATCGGCGCCGCGGGCGGTGTGGAGGCGGTCATCTCGGTCCTCGCCATCACCGACGGCGTCATGCCCCCCACCATCAACTACGAGCACCCGGACCCCGAGTGCGACCTCGACTACGTCCCCAATCACGCCCGGCGCGCCGCGGTCAAGGCGGTGCTCTCGAACTCGCTGGGGTTTGGGGGACATAACGCGACGGTGATTTTTAGGAAGTTTCACGGCTGATCGGCGGCCATCCCACCACCTATCGGTTCGCCAACGGCGAGCCGCAACGCGGCTGGTCGCTATTCAGCGACTCCGATAGGTGGTGGGACCATAACGCCACCGTGCTCTTCAAAGCCTTCCGCGGCTGATTCCTCCTCCCCCGTCCCTTGTGGCGGCTCTCCCGGATGTGGTAAGGTAGAGCCATGTACGCCGAGCAGCGTCGAGGGGTCTTGGGGTCGCTGCTCGTCGAGCGCGGGCTTCTCTCCGCCGAGGAGTTGGAGCGCGCGCTGGCCGAGCAGCGCCGCACCGGCGAGTTCGTCGGGACGGTCCTCGCCCGGCTGGGGCTCCTGGCTCCCGAGCGCGCCCTGCCGGTCCTGGCGGAGCAGGCGGGCATGCCGTACGTCCGCCTCGCCGACCTCCAGCTGCCGCCCGAGGTGCTCGCCAAAGTCCCGCCCCGGTTCGCCAGCCACTACCAGCTCATGCCGCTCGGGTTCAGCGGCGGCATCCTCCGCATCGCCGTCGCCGATCCGTTCGACGTCCAGAAGCTCGACGAGCTGAAGCTCCTGCTCGACTGCGCGGTCCAGCCGGCGCTGGCCAGCCCCAGGGAGATTCACGAGGCGATCCACCGCCACTACGGCGTCGGCGCCTCGGCGGTGGAACGCCTGCTCGACACCGGCGTCCACGACGCGGTCGCACCCGAGGCGGGTGCTGCCGAGGATCTCGCCGCCAAGCCCGACGACGCCTCCGTCATCTCGTTCGTCAACCAGCTCATCCTCTCCGCCGTGCGGGACCGCGCGACGGACATCCACGTTGAGCCGTTCGGCCAGACGCTCCGGGTGCGCCAGCGCATCGACGGCGTCATGTACGAGGTCCCCACGCCGGCGGAGCTCATCCGGCTGCACCAGGCGGTCGTCTCGCGCATCAAGGTGATGGCCCAGCTGGACATCGCCGAGCGGCGGCTGCCGCAGGACGGCCGCATCAAGGTCAAGCTGGACGACCAGGACCTGGATCTGCGCATCTCCGTCCTGCCGACGAGCTTCGGCGAGGCGGTCGAGATCCGCATCCTCTCGGCGCAGATGCTCTTCAGCCTCAAGCAGCTCGGCCTGGAAGGGGATCAGCTTGAGACGCTCGTCCACCTCATCCAGAAGCCGCACGGCATCATCTTCGTGACCGGGCCGACGGGCTCCGGCAAGACGACGACGCTCTATGCCTGCCTGTCGAAGCTCAACGCCCCGAACGTGAAGATCCTCACCATCGAGGACCCCATCGAGTACCAGCTCACCGGCATCACGCAGCTGCAGGTCCACCCGAAGATCGGCTTTTCCTTCGCGCAGGGGCTGCGTTCGATGCTGCGCCATGACCCGGACATCATGATGGTCGGCGAGGTGCGCGACCCGGAGACGGCGGAAATCACCATCCGCAGCGCCTTAACCGGGCACCTGGTCTTCTCGACGCTCCACACGAACGACGCGGCGGGCGGTGTCACCCGCCTGCTCGACATGGGCATCGAGCCCTACCTCGTCGCCTCCTCGGTCCTCTGCTTCATCGCCCAGCGGCTCGTGCGGGTCATCTGTCCCGCCTGCAAGGAGCCCCAGCCGACCGACCCCGGCCTGCGCGCCGAGTTCGGCGTCACCGGCGAGATGCCCCCGACCCTCTGGCGCGCTCGCGGCTGTACCGCGTGCAAGGGCACCGGATACAAGGGCCGCACCGCCATCTACGAGTTCCTGCTGCTCGCCGAGCCCATCCAGCAGCTCGTCCTCGCCCACGGCTCCTCCCATGAGATCGCGCAGGCCGCCCAGCGGGAGGGCCGGATGCGGACCCTTCGGCAGGACGGCTGGCGCAAGATCCTGCAGGGCGTCACGACGCCCCAGGAAGTGCTCCGCGTCACGTAAGCGCCGGTCGGGCGCTGCATCGTGTCACGTGTCACGTGTCACGTGTCACGTGAAACGTGTAACGTGAAGGCTGGCGTTTGACCCCACGTTACGCTTTACGCGTTACGCCTTACGCCCTCCGTGCTATACTCAAAGTCATGCCTCGCTTCACCTACCGGGCCAAAGACCAGTCCTTCAATGTCGTGGAGGGCGCGATCGAGGCCGACAGCGAAGCGGCGGCCCTCAGCCGGCTGGGCGGGGAGGGGGTCTTTCCCATCTCCATCAACGAAGTCGGCCTGCGCGCCTCCTCGCCGAGGGGCGCCCTGTCGCGCCGCCTTTCCCCGCGCCTGCTCGCCTACACGACGCGCCAGCTCGCCGACCTCCTCGGGGGCGGCCTGCCGCTCCTCAACGCGCTCACGCTCCTCGCCAAGCAGACCGAGCAGCCGGGCCTGCGGCGCGTCATTGAATCGCTGGCCGGCGCGGTCCGCGACGGACGCGCGCTGAGCGAGGCACTCCGCGACCACCCCCGCGTCTTCCCGCCGCTCTACCGGAGCATGATCCTGGCCGGAGAGGTCGGGGGCGGGCTGGAGGCCGCGCTGAGCCGGCTCGCCGAGCTGGGCGAGCACGAGGCCGAGCTGCGCAGCCGGCTCCTGAGTGCTTCCGCGTACCCGCTCTTCGTCTTCTGCATCGCGATCCTCATGTGCGTGTTTCTCATGGCGTACGTCATCCCGACGCTCTCGCTCGTGTTTCTCGAGACGGGTCAGCTCCTGCCGCTGCCGACGCGCCTGCTCCTGGCGGTCAGCCGGGCGTTCACCGACTGGTGGTGGGCGCTCGGCGCCGGTGCCGCCGGCGCGGGGTGGGCGCTCCGGCGCTGGTATGCGAGTGCCGCGGGGCGCTCGGCGATCGACCGCGCGCTCCTCACCGCCCCGGGCGTCGGCCCGCTGCTGCGGCGCCTGGAAACGGGGCGGTTCGCGCGCAACCTGGGCATCATGCTCGGGCAGGGGGTGCCCATCCTGCAGTCGCTCGAGGTGGCCGCCGGCAACGTCGGCAACGCCACCCTGCGGCGCGCGGTCGCGGACGTGCGCGACGCGGTGCGCGACGGCTCGAGCCTCGCGCGGGCGCTGGCCGCGACGCGGGGGTTCCCGGTGTTCGTGAGCAACATGGTGGCGGTCGGCGAGGAATCCGGCACGGTGGACGCGGCGCTCTTGAAGGTCGCGGGCGCCTACGAGCGCGAGCTGGACCGGACGCTCCGCACGCTGACGACGATTCTGGAGCCGGTCCTGCTTGTGGCGGTGGGAGGGATCGTCATGTTCATCGTCCTGGCGATGGTGCTGCCGGTGTTTCAAATCGGATTGGGGGTCCAATGACGGGAAAGCACATGCGAGGAATGTTGGATTTTGGATTGCGGATTTTGGAACGGACTGCTCTGAGACGCCGCAATCCGAAATCTAAAATCCAAAATCTAAAATCCGGCCGGGGATTTACTCTCATTGAAATCATGCTCGTCGTCATCATCATCGGGATGCTGGCGGCGATGGTGGTGCCGCGGCTGGTGGGCCGCACCGAGCAGGCGAAGATCGCCCGGGCGAAGTCGGACCTTTCGGCCATCGGGCTCGCCCTCGACCTCTACGAGCTGGACATCGGCCGCTACCCCGAGTCGCTGGACGAGCTCGTCGCGAAGGATGCGCCGTCCGGCGTCGCCGAGGGGACGACGTGGAACGGCCCCTACCTCAAGAAGGGGCTGCCCAAGGATCCCTGGGGCCGTTCGTACGAGTATCAACGGCAGTCGCAGCACAACCAGGATTACGACATTTCTTCGCCGGGGGCGGACGGCAAGCCGGGCAGCGACGACGTGACCAACTGGGACTAGACGCGAAATACGGTGGCGGGTTTACGCTCATTGAGGTGGTGCTCGTCGCCGTGGTGCTCGCGATCCTGCTGACCGCCACGCTGCCGGGGTTCCAGCGCACCGCGCAGCGGCTCCGGGCGGAGCACGCGGCCTTCGAGCTCGCCCAGCTTGCGCGGCTGGCGCACGAGCGCGCGGTGGCCGAGGGGCGCGAGACGGTCTGGACGTGGGACGCGGAGCGTCTTCGCGTCCGCATCGAAGCGGTCCCGGCCCGAGAGATCTCGCCTGAAGCGGACGAGGCCGTCCGCATGGAGAGCGCGCCGCTGCCGGCCGGGGCCGTGGTGACCCTCGCGCGCGGCAGCGAGGAGATCGCGTGCCGCTGCGTGCGTTTTTTCCCGGAAGGCACCGCGGAGGGTGCCTCGGTGACGGTGAGCGTGGGGGATCACGTCTACACGGTGACGGTGGATGCGGCGACCGGCCAGGCTCGGATCGCGGCGGGGCCTCCTGCTTCTTGAAGCGGTCCTCTCGGCGGTGGTCGTCGTCGTGGGGCTCGTGTTCATCACCCGCGCGCTCGGCGGCCAGCTGGGAGCGCTCCGCCGGATCGAAGAGGCGGATGCCACGCTGGCGCTGGCGCGCGGAAAGCTGCTCGAATGGGAGAGCCGGCGCCTCGCCGGCTTGCCGCCTGCGGACCGCGAGGGCGCGTTCGACGAGCCGTTTGCCGGATATCGATGGGTGCTGAGCGCCGAGCCGCGCGCGGATGTGACGAAGACGGACGGCTCGCCGGCCGCCGCCGACGCCACCCTGACGGTGGAGCGCGAGAGCCCGCCGGCCTCCTCCACGACGTTGACGGCCGTGTGGCCGGCCAACTGGACCCAGTGAACCACCATGCGTTTTGTTGGGGGCTCAGGGTTCGGGGTTCAGGGCCATCCTGAACCAAGTGGCTTCACGTTTGTCGAGCTGCTGATCGCCGCGACGATGATGTCCATCCTGTTCGTCGGGCTCGGCGCGCACCTGCGCGGCGGACTCATCGTGTGGCAGCAGTCGACGCTGCGGGGCGAGGCCGTGCAGCGCCGGCGCTCAGCCTTCGACCGGCTCGAGCGGGACCTGGCCAATGCCTTCGTCTACGACAATCGCGAGGAGGCCTACGGGGAGGAGTTCGGCGGATTGCCGGCGCCGCAATTCGGAGAGGACGCGCTGGTGGTGTTCACCGTCGAGCGGATTCCCGGCGGCCTGCCTGCCGTGCGTATCGTGACGTACCGGTGCGAGGAGCGCGAGGGGACGGCGGGACTGTGGCGCACCAGTCAGTCCATCGGGGAAGCCCGGGCGAAGCTCGAGCCCGCGGCCGCGCTCCTGCTCGGCGGGTGTTCGGCGCTCTGGCTCCAGTACGCCCAGCGAAGGACCGCGGGCGAAGGCAGGCTCGAGTGGGGGCCGCCGGCCGACACGGGACCACTGGCGCTGCCCCGTCTCATCAAGGTCTCGCTCAAGTTGAGCGGGGGCGGACGGATGGAGCGCGTGTGCGCCGTGCCGGCCGGGGTGCTTCCAGCGGCGGCGGCGCCATGAGTCGAACTCGCTCGGGCTCGCTCCTCGTCATGACGCTCTGGCTGGTCACCATCCTCTCCGTGCTGGCGGTGGCGATCGGCCGCTACCTCTCGCTCGGCGTGAAGATGGCGGGATACCGGCTGGCGCGGGAGCAGGCTGTGACGCTGGCGCGCGGCGGCGTGTACCTGGCGATGCAGCGGCTGGCGGACGACCCGCCCGAGGCGGAGGGCCAGGCGTACGACTGGGAGGGGGACGAGTGGGCCGCGTTTTCCACGAGGGGATCCATGGACGGCGATCCGGCCGTCTGGGTCATCGCGTTCCCCTCGCCAGGCTCCGGATCGTCGAGGTTCCGCGGGCGGGTGGCAATCCGCATCACCGACGAGGAGCGCAAGCTGAGTCTCAACGCCGCCACGAAGGATCAGCTATTGGCGATGGTCGGGGACGAGGGGCTGGTCCAGGCGATCATCGACGCGCGCGACGAACCGGATGCGGCGGAAGATCGGCCGGACCAGCACCCGCCCTACGCCGCCAAGAACGGTCCCTTCGCCGTCCCTGAGGAGCTGACGGATCTGTCCGGCATGACGCCGCAGGCCTATGACGCCCTGCGCGCGTCGACCAGCCCGTACGCCGGCGCCGGGACCGCGCTGAACATCAACACCGCCTCGGCGGAGGTGCTGCGCGCGCTGGGGTTGACCGAGTCTGCGATTCAGCTGGTGACCCGGTTTCGCGAGGGGCCGGATGGCCCGCAGGAACACGCCCAGGACGGGATCTTCACCCGGGCGGGGCTGGCGATCGTTCAGCGGCTCACAGACACCCAGGGAGTGGACCTCACCGGCACGCCGGACGGCAACCTGCTCAGCGGTCCGGCCTTCGGCGTCGCCTCGCAGACGTTTCTCATCAGCGTCGAGGGGATCATTGAGCGCCCGCTAGCACAGGCCCGCGTCGAGGCCGTCGTCCGGCGCGCGCCCTGCCCGGAGCACGTCCCCGCGCCGTGCATCATTGCGTGGAGAGAAAGCTGATGGCGATCCGGCTGATCGTTGAATGGACGCAGAGCTCGGTCCGCGTCGCCGTGTGCGAGGGCGGCGGCGGCCGCTTCCGGCTGCGCGCCGTCCACGCCCAGCCGCTGCCGGCGGGCGGAGACGTCGTGCCCGCGCTGCGCGCCCTGCTCGAGTCGGCCGGCGCCTCGCGCGCCGACGCGGTCGGCGTCATGCCCCGCGAGCAGGTCCTCACCCGTGTCGTGAAGTTCCCCTCGATGAAGACCGACGAGCTGGCCTCGATGGTAGATCTCTATGCGAAGGGGCAGCTCCCGTACTCGAAGGAGCAGGCGGTCACCGACTTCCATGTCCTCAACGCGCAGGACGGCTTCAGCACGGTCGCCATCGTCGCCTGCCAGCGCGAGACGGTGGAGCGCACCCTCTCGACCCTGCGGGAGGTAGCGCTCGTGCCGGTGGCACTCACCGTCAGCTCGTGGGGGGTGCTGGGCTGGTACCGCCAGGCGGCCGTCCTCGACGCCTCCCGCGAGCCGGTCCTCGTCGTCAACGTGGATGACACGCGAACCGACCTCGTGGTCGTCGCCGACGGCCGGCTTCTGACCGGCCGCGGCATCGGGCAGGGGAGCCAGGATTGGGGCGGGACGATGGACGCGGCCGAGCTCCTCGTGCTGGAGGCGGAGCGGACCCGCGCCGCCGTCCAGAAAGAGCTGCCCGAGATCGACGTGCGGTCGGTGATCGTGACCGGCCTGGGCGAGCTCGCGCGCTGGAGCGAAACACTCGGCGCGCGCCTCGGCTTGCCCGCCGAGGCCATCGAACCGCCGGCGGTCCACCGCCAGCCCGCGGCGTCCGCCGTCTCCGCCGTCGTCGTCGGCGGGCTTGCCGGCACCGAGACGGCCGAATCGCTCAACCTTGGCCCGCCGGAGCTGCGCGCCCACGTGCGGCACCGCCGGCAGGTGCGGGAGCTGGTGGCGATGAGCGCGATGCTCGTCGGCGTCCTCGCGCTCTTTGCGGGGCTGCTTGCCGTGCAGGGGCTGCGCCAGGAGCGGCGGGCAGCACAGGTGGACCGCGTGCTGGCGGAGGTGGAGCCGAAGGCGAAGCGTGTGCGCGAGAAGATCCGGATGACCCAGATGACGGACACGATCCTCGGCCACCGCCGAGCGCTCGCCACGGTGCTCTCGGGCCTCCTGAGCGCCACGCCGAGCGCCGTGACGCTCGAAGGGCTTTCGTTCGAGCGGGGGCGGAGCGAAGTGGAGCTGCGTGGCAACGCCGACTCCACCCAGGTGATTCTCGATTACGCGAAGGCGCTCGAGCAGCTCGAGGGGATCGCGGCGGTCGAGCTGAAGCGCTCGACGCGCCGCAGCGGCCCCTCGGGCGACCGCGCCGATTTTGAGTTGCTGGTCCGCGTGCGCGCCGCCACGACAGGCCGGGAAGAGCCGGAATGATCCCACCACCTGTTTGTTGGCCGCAGGCCGGTCGCTGGGCCGCCAGCGGCCGAGACGATCCCGGCCCAGCGATCTGTGTCGCCTTCGGCGATGTCAAACAGGTGGTGGGATGACCCCGCCCGTCTCGCTGCGGCCCAGCGAACGCCGGCTCGCGATGGGAGCGGGCGTCGTCATCGGCTGCTGGGCGCTCGTCTCGTGGGTTCTGCAGCCGCTGTGGGACCGCACTACCGACGCGCGGCGCCGCGTCGGCACCCAGACCGAGCGGCTCGAAGCGGTCGGCCATCTCCTCGTCCAGTCGCCGGCGGTGGAGCGCGAGTACGCCGCCGTCGCCGGCTACCTGCAGAGCGGGGATGACGCGCAGCTGCAGAGCACGCTCCTCAACGAGCTGGAGATGCTCGCCCGAGCCTCGAACATCCAGCTCGGCCTCAAGCCCCGGCCGGTCAAGCGGCAGGAGCGCGTGAGCCGCTTCGACGTCGAGCTCGATGCGGAGGGGACGCAGCAGCACCTCCTTGCGTTTCTCGATGCGCTCCTGCGCATGCCGCGCCTCGTCGGCATCGAGCGGCTCAGGATGACCGGCGTGCCGCTGAAGCCGGACCTGGTGCGCGCGACCATTGTCCTTCAGCACCTGGCGTTCCAGCCGGATCCTACTTGACAGGGAAGGGTTGCGTGTTATAATTCAACCACTCTCTACCAAGAGAGTAGTTGATGCCTCTACTTGCTAATGTCTATTTGCTCAAAGATTTAGCGCGGTTGAGCGGCCATTCCATTCACACCGTGAAGTTTTATCTCAGGCGCGGGCTCATTCAAGAAGCGGGCCGAAGCCCGGAGACGCGCTTCCGCTATTTCGACGACGCCACCCTCGCGACCCTCTCCACGATCCGCACGTTGCGCAAGCAGCGCAAGAGCCTCTTCGAAATTCAGCACTTCATCAACCATAACGGTTCGGAGTTCGCCCGCCCCGGCACGCCGGGTCGGGCCGGGGGAGTTCGCAGTTCCGAGCAGTTACCCCCAGCCCCGAGCCCCGAGCCTCCAGCTGCACCCCGATGAGTTACTACACGGTGCTCGGCCTGACGAGAGAGCCGTTCTCGACGAGCCCGGACCCCGCCTTCTTCTTCCGCTCCAGCTCCCACGTGCAGGCGCTGGCGCGCCTCGAGATCGCCATTCGGCTGCGGCGCGGGCTCTCGCTCATCCTCGGCGACGTGGGGACCGGCAAGACGACGCTGGCCCGCACGGTGCTCTCCGCCTTCCCGCAGGAGGACGGCTTCGCCTTCCACATGGTCCTCGACCCCTCCTTTGAGTCGGAGTACCAGTTCCTCTACCAGCTGACGCGGATGTTCGGCATCCAGTCCCAGTGCAAGTCCACCCTTGACTGCCGGGAGGCGATCGAGCACCACCTCTTCCAGAGCGGCGTCCTCGAGGGGAAAACGACGGTCCTCATCATCGACGAGGGCCAGAAGCTCTCCTTCGACATGCTGGAAAATCTCCGGATGCTGCTCAACTACGAGACGAATGAGTTCAAGCTGCTCCAGGTGGTGATCTTCGCGCAGATGGAGCTCCTGGGACGCCTCGCGCGCGTGACGAACTTCATCGACCGCGTGGCGCTGAAGTACATCATCAACCCGCTCAGCGAGGAGGAGACGGCGGAGATGATCCAGTTCCGCCTCCGCTCCGCCGGCCTGCCCTACGGCCGCGGCCTCTTCTCGAGCGAGGCCGTGTCGGTCATCCACCGCTTCACGCAGGGCTATCCCAGGCAGATCGCCCTGCTGTGCCACAACGCGCTGGAATCGATGGTGATCCACGACAAGTCGGTCGCGGACGCCGCGCTCGTCGAGGAGCTGATCCGCCATGAGTCCCGATGGCTTCGCGAAGCCGCCGCCTGAAGAAAAGCTGCTGAAGCTCATCCGGGGCAAACCCGCCCGGTCCGCCACCGAGGCCGCGGCGTTCCCGCGCCCCGGCCAGCTCATGACCGCCTCCAGCCAGGCGGCGAAGGCCCGGGTCTTCCGCTCACCCGCGCGCGCGCCGGGATGGCCGACGATCGCCATGTGCGTGTTGGGGGCGTTCCTGGTCGTCGAAGTCATCGTGCTTATCGTCCAGGTGCTCCGCCCGCTGCCACCGGTGCTGCTGCCGGTCGAAGCGGCGGCTTCGCTGCCGGTAGCACTCCCGTCCCCTCACGAGCTGCCGTCGCTCAGCGCCAGCGTGCCCAGGACCGTCTTCGCGCCGAGCGCCGCGGCACCGGCGACAGGCGCCGCAGCCGCCCCGCTCAGCACATCGACCAAGCTCCTCGCCGCCCGCCTGACGCTCATGGGGATCGTCGCAGGCGACCCGCCGCAGGCGATCATCGAGGACTCCGAGACGAAGAAGACGTTTTTCGTGACCGCCGGCCAGATGGTGATCGAGGACGCCGTTGTCGAGCAGGTGCTGGACAGCCGCGTCATCCTCACGGTGGCGGGCGAAAAAATCGAGCTCTCGTTGTAAGCATGCCTCCAAAGCCGCCGCTCGGTTCAGGGTTCAGGGTTCAGGGTTCAGGGCAGACCGGTTCGCCCCGAACCCCGAACCCCCAACCCCCAACCCTTGCGAGTCTCGGCCTCGTGCTGCTCTTGCTCGGTGGAGCGGCAGGGCGGCTGATGGCGCAGCCGCCCGCGCCCCCGGTTCAAGAGGGACCGATCCGCGCCGGAGGGCGCATCTCGCTGGATCTTAAAGGCGTGGACATCCTCGATGTGCTCAAGCTGCTCTCCCAGAAGAGCGGGCTGAACTTCATCGCCGGGCGCAACGTCACGGGCCGCGTGACGATCTTCGTCGACGACGTGGACGTGTGGGACGCCTTCGAGCTCATCATCGGCGCCAACGATTTCGCGTATGAGCGGCGCGGCGACATCGTGACGGTGATGATGGCGCGCGACTACGAGCTCCTCTACGGGGAAAAGTTCCAGGTGCGCACCCAGACGCTCATCCAGCCGCTGAAGTACGCGAAGGGCTCGCCCGCCGCCGCCGTCCTCAACCAGATCAAGTCCTCCATCGGCCGCGTGGTGGTCGATGAGGCGACCGCCACGCTTATCCTCACCGATGTGCCGGCGAAGCTCGTCGAGATGCAGGGCGTCCTCAAGGAGCTCGACCGGCCGACCAAGACCCGCGTCTACAACCTCAACTACGCCGACGCGGAGAAGCTCAAAGAGAAAGTCCAGGAGCTGCTCTCGCCCGCCGGCACCTTCACGTTCGACACCCGGACCAACAAAGCGGTGGTCTCGGATCTCGAAGAGGTGCTCACGAAGGTGGACCGGATCGTGCGGGCGTTCGACGCCCCGGACGGCCAGGTGCTGATCGAAGCCAAGATCGTCAAGGTCGACCTCACCGACCAGATGGACCTCGGCATTGACTGGCAGCAGGTGTTCGCCGGCATCGACATGCAGACGCGCGGCAACTTCCGCGTGCTGAGCGACATCGTCGGCGGCGCCGCGACCGGCGGGGCGCTCAAGCTGCTGACGGCGCCGAAGGGAAACACGCAGGTCATCATCGAGGCGCTGAAAAAAATCACGAGCACCGACACGCTCTCCAGCCCCCGCATCATGGTCTCGAACAACCAGGAGGCGAAAATCCTTGTCGGGACCAAGGAGGCGGTCGTCACCGTGACGACGACCGTGCCGGCGACCGGCTCCACCGTCTCGGCGCCGGAGATCCAGTACGTGGATGTCGGCACCAAGCTCTTCGTCACGCCGAGCATCAAGCGGGACGGCCACATCCAGCTCAAGGTCCGCCCCGAGGTGAGCACCTCCAAGGTCGAGACGTTCCAGACCAACCGCATCCCTATTGTGACTTCGACGGAGGCCGAGACAAACGTGCTCGTGAAGAGCGGGGTCACGCTCATCATCGGCGGCCTCATCGAGCACAAGGACGAGCGGACGGAAAACCGCGTGCCCGTGTTGGGTGACATGCCCATCATCGGGGCGGCGTTCCGGGGCTCGACCGACTCGAACCGAAAGACCGAGCTGGTCGTCTTCCTGACCCCCCAGATCATCATGCCCGACGGCTCCGCCTATGCCGACAGCCCCCAGCCGTCGCCGGTCATCGAAGAACTGGAATCGAACGGCGGCCGCGCCTCGTCGCTGCCGCCCGCGTACCGTCAGGCGGTCCGCCGGCATCTGCAGGAGCGGTTGACCGACCGGCTGCGGCAGGCGTCGCTGCCGTCCGGCTCAGTGATCGTATCGTTCACGCTGGGGCGGGAAGGGCGGCTCATCGGCGCTCAGCAGATTATCAGCTCCGGGGGCGATGCCTTCATCCGGGCGGCCGCGGAGGCGCTCCAGCAGGCCGAGCCGTTCCCGCCGTTCCCGCAGGATTCGCCGGCGCATGAGGTCACGTTCCGGCTCGCCGTCGACTACACCCCGTAAGCGTTTCGGTGGTGTTCGGCGTTTCTGTGGTGTAAGCTGTACGCTTGTCTGAGCGCGCCGCGCAGCATCGAATCGCAGGGAGGAGGACATGACGACGAACGGCCTGAACGGGAAGTGGGCGCTCATCCTCGGCGCCTCCAGCGGATTTGGCGCCGCGACGGCCCGGGAGTTGGCCCGGCACGGCATGCACATCATCGGCGTGCACCTCGACCGGCGCTCGGCGCTGGCCGGCGTCGAGGAACTGGTCAAGGCGCTCCAGGATCAGGGCGTGCACACGCACTTCTTCAACGTCAACGCCGCCGACCCGCTCAAGCGCCAGGAAGTGCTGGACCGGGTTCAGCCTGAGCTCGCCGGAGCACCCATCAGCGTCCTGCTCCACTCGCTCGCGTTCGGCACCCTCAAGCCGTACCTCGCTTCCGACCCCAAGGAACAGCTCACGAAGGATCAAATGGAGATGACGCTCGACGTGATGGCGAACAGCCTCGTCTACTGGGTCCAGGACCTGGTGGGGCGCAAGCTGCTGGGCAAGGGCTCGCGCGTCTTCGCGATGACGAGTGCGGGCGGCACCCGGGTCTGGCCGACCTACGGGGCGGTGTCCGCGGCAAAGGCGGCGCTGGAGTCGCACATCCGGCAGCTGGCGATGGAGCTGGCCCCCTACGGGGCGACGGCGAATGCCGTCCGCGCCGGCGTGACCGACACGCCCGCCCTGCGCAAGATCCCGGGGAACGAGCAGATGATGGAGTTCTCGAAGGTGCGCAACCCCCACCGCCGGCTCACCGCGCCGGAGGACGTGGCCCAGGCCATCGCCGTGCTGGCCAATGCCGGGGCGGACTGGGTGACGGGCAACACCATTGGCGTGGACGGCGGCGAGGATATTGTTGGCTGAGCAGTTGCGTGGATGCGCGTTAAAAAGTTAGAAATTTTCGGGTTCAAGTCGTTCGCCCACAAGACGGTCATCCACTTCGAGCCCGGGGTGACCGCCATCGTCGGGCCGAACGGGTCCGGCAAGTGCGTGCATGGGGACTCCCGCGTGGTGCTGGCGGACGGGCGGGTTGTTCCAATCAAGGAGCTTGTGGAAGAAGCGCTCCGGGATGCCGGCCGCATCGAGGATTGGGATGATGGGCAGGCGACGCACGACAATCCTTATGGCCTGCGCGTCTTGTCCCTCAACCCGGCTTCCCTCAAGGTTGAGCCGCGTCCGATCACCGCGTTCATCAAGCGCACCGCTCCCGCCATACTCTACCGCATCGTGACCCGGACGGGCCGTGAGCTCGTCGCGACCGGCTACCACCCGCTCTTTACACTGGACGGCGGCGCGCTGAAGAGCCTGCCGGCCGACCAACTGCGGCTCGGGATGCGGATCGCCATTCCCCGCACGCTGCCCGTGTCGGGCGCGAGCGATGCGCTGGACCGTGCGGCGATCTTCAGTCGGTTTAGTCGTGGCGATTCCGTCTACGTCCCGCACTCGCCAGCGCTGGAACAGTGGGTGAATCACATCAGCGAACGAGGTGGCGGGTTGGCCGCCGTCGCGCGACGCGCCGGAATCGAGCGGGGCCATGTGAGCATGGTGCGACAGGGACAAGCTGTCAATGCGGCGACCGTCAGCCGGCTCCAGACATGGTCGCAGGACGGGGGCGATGCGTCGGTCGGCACGGTCCTGCAAGCGAGCCGGGGCGCCAAGGCCGCCATGACCATCCCTTCGCGGATGACTCCAGCGCTGGCCAGGTTCCTGGGCTACTGCATTTCCGAAGGACAGAACACCTCGGCGAACCAGGTGTGGTTTGTGAATAGCGACCCAGCGCTAGTGGAGGATTTTTGCCGTTGCGCCGCCGAGACCTTCGGGGTGCGGCCGCGAGTGCTGTCATATAAGCCCAACGCGAAGGACGTACTGGTGTTCTCCCACGCGCTCTGCCTGTACCTCGAGAAGGCTTTTGGATTCGCCGTGGGTCAACTGTCCGCTGAGAAGCAAGCGCCGGACGTCGTGCTGGGCGCGTCGGAGGAATGCGTGCGCGCGTTCCTGTCGGCCCTGTTCGAGGGGGATGGGCACGTAGCGATGAAGATGCGCGCCGGCAGGACGATCGCGTACGTCGAGTATGCGACGGCGAGCCACCGGCTGGCCGATGACGTCTGTCTGCTCCTGCTCCGATTCGGCATTGTGGGTCGGATCGCCACCAAGCGAAAAGCGGCCACCAATACCCGGCATCGTGTGGTTCGGACGTATTACAGCGTGATGATCTACGGGGTGGAACAGCTCACACGACTGGCGGAGGTCCTTGAGTTTCGAGGAGAGAAGCGGCGCGCGTTGGAGTGTCTCCGGTTGCTCAACCAATCGCCCAACCCGAACGACGATGTGGTGCCGGGCGTGACCCCGTTGGTGAACGCCCTGGTGCGTCAGGCCGGACTCTCGGTCAAGCGGCTCCGGAAGGAGCATCCGACCTTAGCCGCCTACTACGAAGGACGGTGTGAAGCGACTCGCCCGGGTATTAGACGAGTACTGGACGCCGTTCAGCGGTTGGGTCGCGGCGGCCCCGAGGTCAGCACACTCTGCGAGCGGCTCCGGCTTCTAGCGGAGTCTGACGTGTATTGGGACGCCATTGCCAGCATCGAACCGGTTCGCGGAACAGAGTGGGTGTATGACCTGACGGTGGACGGCTACCACAACTTCATTGCCAACGGCATGGTGGTGCATAACAGCAACATCGTCGACTCGATCCGCTGGGTGCTCGGCGAGCACAACCCGCGCGACGTCCGCGCCCCCCGCCTCGAAGACGTCATCTTCAACGGCACCGACAAGAAGGCCCCGCTCTCCATGGCGGAGGTGCACCTCACCATCGCCAACGAGCAGGGGCTCCTGCCGATCGCCTTCACCGAAGTGACGATCACCCGCCGCGTCTACCGCTCCGGCGAGAGCGAGTGCTTCATCAACCAGAGCCCCTGCCGGCTGAAGGACATCCAGGAGCTCTTCCTCGGCACGGGCCTCGGCGGCGGCACGTACGCCATCATCGAGCAGGGCCACATCGACCTGATCCTCTCCTCGAAGCCGGAGGAGCGCCGCATCGTCTTCGAAGAGGCCAGCGGTGTGGCCAAGTATCTCGCGAAAAAGCGTGAGACGATGCGCCGGCTCGACGAGGTCGAAGAGCACCTCGTGCGGATCGCCGACATCATCGCAGAGGTCCGCCGGCAGGTCGCCGCACTGGAGCGCGCGGCGAACAAGGCCCGCCAGTACAAAACGCAGTGGGAGCAGCTGAAACAGCTGGAGCTGCGGCTCGTCGTGGATGAGCTGGGCTCTGGCCAGACGCGCGACCAGGAGCTCGAAACACGGGTGCGCGCGCTCCAGGCCAAGCGGGACGAGCTCGAAGCACAGAAGCAAACGCACGTCACGTCGCTCGAAGCGGCCAACGCCGCGGTCTCGGCCATCGCCGGCAGGCTCCAGGAGCTGCGCACGCAGGCGGTGACCTCCGCCAGCGAAGTCCAGCAGCACGACGGCCAGCTCGCCCTCAAGACGCGCTGGATCGAAGAGCTCGCGCAGCAGGTCCAGCAGGCCGAGGCCGAGGCGGTCCAGCTGCGCGAGCGCACGACCCAGCTCGACGAGCAGCTCGCCCGTGTGGGCGGCGCCGAGGCCGAGGTGGCGGCACAGCTCTCCGCCGTCGAGGAACAGGCCCATCAGGGCGGCGGCGAGCTGGCCGCGCTCGAGGTCGTGCTGCAGTCGGCGCTCGAAACGCTCGAAACGGCCAAGGCCCAGCTCTTCGACGCGGCCTCCGAGGCCTCGCACCAGCGCAACCGGCTCGCCGGAGCGGCCTCGCGGCTCCAGGGCGTGGAGGCGCACGTCAGCCGCCTCGAGGCCCAGCGCACCCAGCGCACCGCGCACGCCGACGAGCTGCGCCGCCGCAGCCAGGCCGCCTTCGACGAGCACGCCGCACTGCAGCGCGCCTGCGACGAACTCAGGCGCCGCCTGACGACGGCGCAGGAGCTGCACGACGCCGCGTCGGCCAGGCGCCATGAGCTGACCGGACGGCTCCACGAGCTGCGCGACCGGCTCGCGGGTGAGCGCGCCCGCGCGGCGCTGCTCGAAGACCTCTGGCACCGCTATGAAGGGTTTCCCGACACGGTGAAGACGCTCATGAGCCGGCAGGTGGACGGGCTCATCGGCCCGCTTGTGGATCTCGTGCAGCCCGCTCCCGGCTACGAAGAGGTCGTCGAGGCGGCCCTCGGGCCGCTCGGCGAGGCGCTGGTCGTGCGCGACCGCCGGGCGCTGTCCCGTTGCCGGGAGCTGCTGAATGAGCAGGGGCTGGAGGGCTGCCGCTTCCTCGTCCTCTCGGACTGCCCGCTCGCGCTGGCGATGGAGCCGGCCGGTTCGCAGGAGGGGGTCGCGGGCGCGGTGAAACAGTACGTGCGCGCCGAGCCCGAGTACCAGCCGCTGGTGGACTGGCTGCTCAACGACTCCTGGGTCATCGACGACATCCAGCGGCTGCTCGGCCAGGCCCGGCCGCCGCAGGGACGGCTGGTGAGCCAGCGCGGCGAGCGGTGGGACCGCCGCTCGTGGCGCTTCGGCCGGACCACCCGCGCCTCCGCCTCCAGCCGGTTTGGGCGCAAGCAGCGCTGGGAAGCGGGCCAGGCGGTACTTCAGGCCTTGGAAGAAGAGTTCCGTCGCGTCGAAGCCGACTCCCGCGAGGCGGAGCAGGCTTGGCAGGCGCGCCTGAGCGAGCAGGAGGCGGCGAAGGGACAGGCGGCCCACACAGCACCCGCTCTGCACAAGCTGGACGCGCAGGCGATGCAGCTTGCGCGCGAGCTGGAGCGGCTTGACGAGGAGCAGCGCGCCTGCGAGCTGGAGGCGGGGGACCTGACGGCCCAGCGCGAGGAGCTGTGCCGCGAATCGGCGCAGACCGAGCGGGCAGTGCAGGAGGCGCAGGAGCGCCAGCGAATACTCGAGCGCGCGCTCGGCGATGCGCAGGCCGCGCGCGAATCCTCGGAACAGCGCCGCCAGCAGCTGCTCATCGCCCGCGCACAGGTCGAGTCCTCTCGGCAGTCGCTGACGGAGCGCCGCGACGCGCTGCGCGCTCGCCGCGCCGAGCTTGACGCGGACAAGGCCGGGCTGTTGCAACAGCTCGAATCCAGGGTCGCCCGGCGGCAGGACGTCCTGCGGCGCTCCGAAGAGCTCAGCGGGCAGCTCGAGGAGCATCGCCAGGCGGTCCAGCGCCTCACCGAGGAGCGGAGCCGGCTCGACGCCGAGGCGGAGGCCGTCAGCCAGACGCTCAACACCGAAGAGGCGACGCGGGACCAGCTCCTGCCGCATCTCTTGGCCGCGGAGCAGGAGCTCTCGACGCTGATGCGCCAGCTCCAGGAACAGGCCCAGCAGCTCTCCGAGCGGACGTACCGCCGCACCCACCTGGTCGAGCGGCTGCGGGAGCTCTATCAGATCGACCAGACCGCCATTGACGCGGAGCGCCAGGCCAACCCGCCGCCGCTCACCGACGAGCAGCGCGCCCAGGCGTCCGAGCAGGTCCAGAAGCTGCGGGCCAAGCTGGAGGGGATCGGTCCGGTGAGCCTGGGATCGGTGGAAGAGTACGACGAGCTCAAGCGCCGCCTCGACTTCCTCCAGACCCAGCAGCAGGACCTCGTCCAGGCGCGGGACGATCTCAAAACCTCCATCACGCAGATCAACCGCACCGCCCGCACCCAGTTCCGCGAGACGTTCGAGCGGATCAAGCAGGAGTTCCAGCACTACTACACCCGGCTTTTCGACGGCGGTGAAGCGAACCTCATCCTCCTCGACGAGGAGGATGTGCTGGAGTCCGGCATCGACATCGTCGCCCGCCCGCCGGGGAAGCGTCTCCAGAGCATCAGCCTCCTCTCCGGCGGCGAGCGGGCGATCACAGCCGTGGCACTCCTCTTCGCGCTCTTCAAGGTGCGGCCCTCCCCGTTCTGCATCCTGGATGAGATCGATGCGCCGCTCGATGAGGCCAACGTGGACCGCTTCACCCGCGTGCTCGAGGAGTTCCTCACGCTCTCCCAGTTCATCCTCGTCACGCACAACAAGAAGACGATCACCAAAGCCGACTCGCTCTACGGGGTGACGATGGAAGAACCCGGCATCTCCAAGATCCTCTCCGCCAAGCTCACCCCCAGCCGCCCGCCCAGCTCGACCGTCCCCGTCGCGGCCTGAATCGCAGATATCCGCAATCTGCGGTAATCAGCGTCCTGGGTTGACCCCCTTTCCCCCGGAGGCTATACTGATCTGCCATGCCTGAGCCCGCGTTCCACCCCATTCCAGAAATCCTGGAAGAGATCCGCCAGGGGCGCCTCGTCATCGTCGTCGACGACGATGACCGCGAGAACGAGGGCGACCTCGTCATGGCGGCCGGCTTCGCCACCCCGGGGCACATCAACTTCATGGCCACTCACGGCCGGGGGATCGTCTGCGTTCCGATGGAGGGCCGATCGCTCGACCGGCTGGGGCTCCATCCGATGGTCAGCCCCTCCGAGGATCCGATGAAGACGGCCTGGACCATCTCGGTCGACGCCAAGCGCGGGGTCACCACCGGCATTTCCGCCCACGACCGGGCCCATACGATCCAGGTGCTCGTCAACCCCGCCTCCGGAGCCGGCGACCTGTGCCGCCCCGGCCACGTCTTCCCGCTGCGCGCCAAGGAGGGCGGCGTCCTGCGCCGGGCGGGCCACACCGAGGCGGCGGTGGATCTGGCGCGCCTGGCGGGGCTTGCCCCGGCGGGCGTCATCTGCGAGATCATGCAGGACGACGGCTCGATGGCGCGCATCCCGGATCTCCTGGCCTTTGCCGAGCGGCACCGGCTCAAGATCTGCACGATCGCCAGCCTCATCGAGTACCGCCGGCGCTTCGAGAAGCTGGTGACGCGCGTGACGACGACCAAGCTGCCGACTGAGCTCGGCGAGTTCTCGCTCGTGCTCTACGGCACCAGCATCGACGACCGCCAGCATGTGGCACTCGTCCGGGGGGCGGTGGATGACGGCCGGCCCTCACTCGTGCGCGTCCACTCGCAGTGCCTCACCGGCGACGTGTTCGGCAGCCGCCGGTGCGACTGCGGTCCGCAGCTGCGCCGGGCCATGGAGAAGATCGCCTCGGACGGCCGCGGCGTCATCCTCTACATCAATCAGGAGGGGCGGGGCATCGGCCTGGCGAACAAGCTGAAGGCGTACGCGCTCCAGGACCAGGGGATGGACACGGTCGAGGCGAACTTGGCGCTCGGCTTCCCGCCGGATTTGCGCGACTACGGCATCGGCGCGCAGATCCTGGTGGATTTGGGGCTGAAGGATCTCCGCCTGCTCACCAACAACCCCAGGAAGATCGTCGGCCTGGAGGGGTACGGGCTGCGCGTGGTCGAGCGCGTGCCGATTGAAATCGGCGCGCATCCCGACAACGCGAAGTACCTTGAGGCCAAGCGCGACAAGCTCGGCCACCTCCTCGATGCCGTCTAGCCTCGGCGTTCCGCGTGCGCCGGTGGCGTGATGCGGCGGATTGGGCCGGCCCGCCCCGCCCGCGTTGCGTCGCAACGCGAAGCCGGCGGGGCAAGGGGCAAGCGCTTCGTCATCCTCGCCTCGCAGTTCCACGAGCCGCTCAGCCGCGCCCTGATCGACGGCGCGGTCCGGACGCTGCGCCGCCACGGCGCCTCAACCGGCGCCATCCGCGTCGTGTGGGTGCCGGGGGCGTTTGAACTGCCTGTCGTCGCCGCCCGCCTCGTCCGACGCCGGCCCCACCCCCATGCGGTCATTGCGCTCGGCGCGCTCATCAAGGGCGGCACGCCGCAGTATGCGGTGCTGGCGAACGCGGTTGCCGCCGGGCTGACCGAAGTGTCGGTGCGGACAGGCGTGCCGGTGACCTTCGGGGTGATCGTCGCCAAGACGCTGGCGCAGGCGCGGGCGCGCGCCGGCGGGTCCAAGGGCAATCGGGGCGAAGAGGCGGCGCTCGCGGCCCTCGCCGTCCTGAAGCTGCTGAACGATTCACGCCTGTGAAATCATGCGAAACCGGACGAAGTCGAGAGAGTGCGCGCTGCAGATGCTCTACCAGGTGGACATCCGGCACGCCGACCCGAAACAGGTCATCGAGGAGTTCTGGCAGGCCGAGGCGCAGGTCGCCGACGACGTCAAGAGCTACGCAAACCAGCTCGTCGAGGGGACGCGCCAGCGCCTCACCGACATCGACGGAGTGATCAGCGCCCACGCCGACAACTGGAACCTGAAGCGGATGGCGGTCATCGACCGGAACATTCTCCGGCTGGGGGCATTCGAGCTGCTCTACCTCGACGACGTGCCCGCCAAGGTGTGCATCAACGAGGCGATTGAGCTGGCCAAGCGATTCGGCGACACCGAGTCGGGCAAGTTCATCAACGGCATCCTTGATGCCATCTATAAGAAGCGACATGCCCCCAGCCAAGACCGCTGACCTCCACCTCCACACGTTCTATTCCGACGGCACGGACGCCCCGGAGCGGGTCGTCGAGCTCGCCAAGGCCGCAGGCCTCTCGGCCATCGCCATCACCGACCACGACAACACCGAGGCCTGCGCCGTGGCCGAGCCGGCGGCGCGCCGGGCCGGCATCGAGCTCATCCCCGGCATCGAGATGTCGGCCAGCGTCGAGGCCCAGGACGTGCACGTCCTGGGCCTCTTCCTGGACTTCGGCCACCCGCCGCTGGTGGCACACCTCACGGAGCAGCAGGCACGGCGGGTGCGCCGCGTGCATGAGATGGTCCGCCGCCTCTCGGAGGTCGGCGTCCGGATCAGCGCGGCGGAGGTCCTGGAGCTGGCAGCGCTCGGCACCGTCGGCCGCCCCCATGTGGCGCGCATCCTGCTCAAGCACGGCTACATCAGCTCGCTGCCCGAGGCGTTTTCCAAGTATCTCGGTCCCGACAACCCCGGCTTCGTGCCCGGCTCCCCAATGCCGCCGTCCCGGATCATCCGCCTCATCCTCGAGGCGGGCGGCGTGCCGGTGCTCGCCCATCCGGTGTACCTGAAAGGCGACGCGTTCATCGACGCCTTCACGCGGGACGGCTTGGCCGGGCTCGAGGTCTACCACTCCTCCCATACGCCCGAGCAGGTGCGCCACTACGAGGGGGTCGCCGACCGCCTGAAGCTGCTCAAGACCGGCGGCAGCGACTACCACGGCGAGTCGAAGGAAGGGCTGCCGGTCGGGGCCGTCACGATCCCCTACGAGCTGGTGGAGTCGCTCCGCCAATGGACGTCGAGAAACCGTTAAGCCCGTTACGCCCGTTAAGCCCGTTGGCCCGTTACGCCCGTTGGCCTGTTGCAACGGGCTCAACCGGCATAACGGGCTTAACGGGCGCAACGGGGGCAACGGACGTTGGCGAGCGTTGGATGGACCTCGCCCTGCGCCTGGCGCGTCGCTCCGAGGGTGAGACGTCGCCCAACCCGCCGGTCGGCGCCGTCATCGTCAAGGGCGGCCGCCTCGTCGGCTGGGGCTGGCACCGGCGCGCGGGCGCTCCCCACGCGGAGGTCGACGCGCTCCGGCGCGCGGGCGCGCGCTCGCGCGGCGCCACACTCTATGTCACGCTGGAACCGTGCAACCACACCGGACGCACCGGCCCGTGCTGCGGCGCCATCCGCGCGGCAGGCATCGCGCGCGTGGTCATCGGCGCCAAGGATCCCAACCCCATGACGGACGGGCGCGGTATCGCGCGGCTGCGTCGGATGGGCGTGCGGGTGGCGACCGGCGTGCGCGCTCCCGAAGCCGAACGGCTCATCGAGCCGTTCCGCAAAGCGATGACGACCGGCCTGCCGTTCGTGGTGGCCAAGGCCGCGCAGAGCCTCGATGGGAAGATCGCAACGTCCAGCGGCCAGTCGCGCTGGATCACGTCGGCGCCGGCCCGTCGGGCGGGCCACGCATGGCGCGCCAGGCTGGATGCGATCCTGGTCGGCATCGACACCGTGCTGACGGATAACCCGCTGTTGAGCGCCCGTTTCGGCCGCCGCCGCGCCGGTCGCCCCCTCAAGATTATCGTGGACAGCCGCCTCAGGACTCCGCCGTCGGCGCGGTGCCTGTCGTCCGCCTCGCCCGCGCCGACCCTCATCGCCACCTGCCTGCCGCGCCGCCTGGCGCAGCAGAGGCACTCGGCCGTCCGCGCCCTGGCGCGCCGAGGGGCCGAGGTCGTGGTATTGCCGGCACGCCGGGGACGGGTGCCGCTTGAGCGTCTCTTCCGGCTGCTGGTCCGGCGGGGGATTCACTCGGTGCTGATTGAGGGCGGCGGGGAGGTGTTGGCCGGGGCCCTGGCGGAGCGGCTCGTGGATCGGATCGCGTTTTTCGTAGCCCCCCTCCTCATCGGCGGCCGCGCCTCATCGAGCTCGGTCGGCGGAGCCGGCGCGCGCCGGCTCTCAGAGGCGGTCCGGCTGCAGCGCCTCGCGTGGTCCCGCGTCGGGCCGGATCTGTGCGTGGAGGCGGACGTCGTGTATCCAAAGCGTTCAGCCCGTTAGCCAGTTAGCCGGTTTGCCGGTTACTCAAGACATCCAACCGGCTTGACCGGCCAACGGGCTCAACGGACATAACGGGCTTAACGGGCTCAACCGGCCTAACGAACCCAGCGATGTTTACGGGGATCATCCAGGAAATCGGAACGGTCGAGCGCGTCGAGCGGAAGCGCGGCGTGACGCGCCTTTCGATCCAGGCGCCGAAGACCGCGGCCAGGGTTGCGCCGCTCGAAAGCGTGGCGGTCAACGGCACGTGCCTGACCGCGGTGCAGGTGGGGCGCGGTCTGATGGTCTTTGAGGTGATCGGAGAAACGCGCGGCCTCACGACGGTGGGAACGCTGCGGCCCGGCGCGCGGGTCAATCTGGAGCCGAGCCTGACCCTGGTCGACCGGATCAACGGCCATATCCTGCTGGGCCATGTCGACGGCCCGGGCATCATCATTCGGCGGACGCAGCGGGCAGGGGAGCTCGTGCTCGAGATCCGCGTGCCGGCGGGCGTGCGCCGCTTCCTGGTGTCAAAAGGCCCGGTGGCGGTGGATGGGGTGAGCTTGACGGTGGGAACCCGGCTGACCGCGTCGACCTTGACCGTGCACCTGATCCCTGAAACGCTGCGGCAGACCACGCTGTGCCTCGCGCG
>Ga0155207_119_pt5 | contig 34033 bp, 36 predicted proteins | sample RifCSPhighO2_02_FD_106175 | JGI IMG/M metagenome (GOLD analysis project Ga0155207, IMG submission 106175) | Omnitrophica WOR_2 bacterium RIFCSPHIGHO2_02_FULL_67_20
GTCCACGCGCCAATCGACTGGATGGCGAGGTCCGCCAGGCCCCATTCCGGCCGGTTCTCGCAGAGAAGCAGCACCCGGTCACCCGGGTTGACTTGTTGAGACAGGAGAAAGAGACTGAGGGCGAGGACGTCGTCGGCCGCCTGCTCCCACGTCACCAGTTGGTAGGTCCCGTGGCGCTTGACCAGGAAGAGCGGGCGCTGCTTGAAGGCGGCGGCCTGCCGGGCGAACAGCTCAGGAATCGTCTCATCCATAGAGAGTAGTAACCAGGCTGATTACGCCGATTCGCCGTAAATCCGCAAGCCTTAGAGCTGATTTCGCAGATAGAACGCCTTATCTGCGAAATCCGCCTTGAGGGGTGGTTCTTCTCCGCGAATCTGCGAAATCATTCTTCACAGGATGCCGTCTTCCAGCCACGCGAACCGCCCGGCAAGGACGTCCTGGGACACCCCGAGGGCCGGGCGGTCTTCATTCTGATGCAGGGCGCGCATCGCGTGGGTGACGCGGCGGCGCGCCAGGCGGCAGAAGAGGTCGGCCAGCTCCACCGGGCTCTGCTCGGAGGGCTGCAGCCGGACCATCGCCTGCGCCTTGGAGCAGGCCGCGGCCATGGCGAAGAGGTCGGCGCCCACGTCCACCAGGCGGCCGAGGAGCTGTTGGCGGTAGGCCAGGCGGGTCTGATGGCGCACAGCGCCGTGAAAGAGCGCGCGGGCCAAGCGGTGGCTGGCGCGTTCCACGAACCGCAGGTGCCCGGAGAGGCGCGGCCCGAGGGCGGTGTAGCCCGGCCTTCCCAACGCCGCCAGCCACTGCCGGGGGTACCACAGCGCGTAGAAGCCGAAGGCGGAGAGCGCCGCGCGCGCCTTGGCGGCCGGCGGCTCGGCGGGGTTCAGCAGCCTGCTGACGATGCGCATGTGGGCGTCGAGTGATTCCCGCGCGATGAAGAGCCGCATGATCTGGCTGGTGCCCTCGATGATGAGGTTGATGCGGGAATCGCGCATGATGCGCTCGACCGGCAGCGCCGGCTCCCCGCGGGCCCGCAGCGACCGGGCGGTCTCGTAGCCGCGCCCGCCCCGGATCTGCACCGTGTCGTCCACGATCCGCCAGCACGCCTCCGAGCAGAAGAGCTTGGCCGTCGCGGCCTCCAGGCGGATGTCGGCCGTCTTGCGGTCCACGAGCGCTGCGGTGAGCCACACCATGGCGTCCATCGCGAACGTCGTGGCCGCCATCTCGCCGATCTTCACGGCAATCGCCTCGTGCTTGCCCACCGGAGCGCCCCACTGCTTGCGCTCCTTCGCCCACTGACGGGTGATCTGCAGGCACCGCTTGGCGGTGCCGACGCAGCCCGCCGGAATCGCGAGGCGCCCCGCGTTGAGCGTGATGAGGGAGAGCTTGAGCCCGAGGCCCGGCCCCCAGAGGATGTTGGTCTTCGGCACCCGGAGGTTGGTGAACCGCAGCACGCCGTTCTGGATGCCCTTCAGCCCCATGAAATCGCACCGGTGCACGACTTCGAAGCCGGGCATGGACTTCTCCACGAGGAAGGCGGTGATCTGCTTGCGCTCCCGGCCGCCCACGGCGACCGACGGGGTCCGCGCCATCACGACCACGACGTCGGCCACCGGCCCGTTCGTGCACCAGAGCTTCTCGCCGTTGAGCACGTAGTGCTCGCCCCCCTCGACCGGGGTGGCCGTCGTGAGCATGTTGGCCGGGTCGGAGCCGGCGCCGGGCTCGGTCAGGGCGAACGCGGAGACGGTGCCGGCGGCCAGGCGCGGGAGATAGCGGCGTTTCTGCTCGTCGGTGCCGAAGAGCATGAGCGGCTGGGGCGCGCCGATGCTCTGGTGGGCGCTGAGCCACACCGTCGTGGAGCCGCAGTAGCTGCCGAGGAGCGCGATGACCCGGTTGTAGTTGGTCAGGGAGAGCCCCAGGCCGCCGTACTCCCTGGGGATCTTCATCCCGAAGCAGCCCAGGTGCGCCAGCCCCTGGAGGACGGAGGCCGGCATCTCCCCGGTCCGGTCGATCTCATCCGGGTCCACGTGCTCTTTCAGGAAGGGTTCGAGCTTCGCGAGGAACTCGTCGCCAACCGTTCGGTCCGCTTCAGGCTGCTCCGGATACGGGAAGATGAGGTCGGTCCGCAGCCGGCCCATGAAGAGCTCCGCGATGAAGCTCGGATGGCTCCACTCGGCTTCCCGCGCGGCTTCGGTGACCTCCAGCGCCTCGGGCGAGCCAGTGCCGAGCATCGCGTGCGGGCCTGCGGGCGGGTTCATGTGCCTGACACGAGGTTGACGGGTGCGCCGCCGAGGAAGCCGGCGATGTTGGTGACCGTCGTATCGAGAATGCGCTGGAGCGCCTCTTTGCTGTCGAAGGCGATGTGCGGCGTGATGACGACGTTCTCCCGATGGAGCAGGATGTGGTTCTTCAAGGCCGTCGCGAGCTTCTCCTTCGGGAAGTCATGTGAGAGCAGTTGGCGCTCCTCCTTGACCAGCTCCTCCCCTTCCAGCACATCGAGCCCTGCCCCACCCACAATCCCCTGGTCAAGCGCCCACACGAGCGCATCGGTCTCCACGATGCCGCCACGCGCCGTATTGATGAGGAGTGAGCCGCGCTTCATGAGCCGGAACATCCGCCGGTTCATGAGATGGTGCGTGGCCGGCATATAGGGCACGTGGAGGCTCACGATGTCCGACCGGCGCAGGAGCGTGTCCAGCGGGACGTACTGGTAGTCCAGCACCTCGCTCAGGAACAGGTTCTGGCGCGCGTCGTGGACGAGCACCTCCATGCCGAACCCCTTCGCCATCTTGATGACGTGCAGGCCGATATGCCCGCCGCCCACGACGCCGAGCGTTTTGCCTTTCAGGTCGAACCCCTGCAGCCCCTCGAGCGAAAAGTCGCCCTTGATCGTCTTCACGTAGGCCTTGTGGATGTTGCGCGAGAGGGCGAGGATGAGTGCGAAGGTGTGCTCGGCCACCGTGTTCTCCCCGTACGAGGGGACGTTGGAGACGACGATGCGGCGGGAGCGGCAGGCCGCGAGGTTGATGTGGTCGAACCCGGTTGAGCGCGTCGCGATGAACGTGAGGCGGGGCAGCCGGCGGAGCACCGCCGAGGTCAGCGTGGAGTAGATGAAGACCGAGAGGACCGCCGCACCATCGGCCAGCCGGCGCGTCGCCTCGGTGAGCGGCTCCGCCAGGAATCGGACCTGGAGCTTGCTCTTCGCCAGCGCCCGGGTCAGATACCGGCGCTCCCAGGGCGCCGTTTCAAAGAAAACTGCTTTCATCAAATTTCGGATTTGCGATTTCGGATTTCGGACCGGCGGCGTTTACTTCCGAAATCCGCAATCCGAAATCCGCAATCTGCCTGTCATCGATCCTTGAATTGCGGCTGGCGTTTCTCGAGGAAGGCCGACACGCCCTCGCGGCAGTCCTCGGTCGCGGCGATGCGCCCGAAAGCGTCGGCCTCGCGGGCCAGCCCCTGCTCCAGCGGCAGATGCAATCCTTCTTCGATGGCCCGCAGCGATTCGCGGATGGCCACGCTACCCTTTGCGGCGATCTTCCGCGCCAGGTTCTTCGCCGCCTTGAGCACCTGATCCTGCGGCACCACCTGGTTGACGAGGCCCAGCCTGAGCGCTTCCTGCGCCGTGACCATATCGCCCGTCAGGATCCATTCGATGGCTTTGGCCCGGCCGATGAGGCGAGGCAGCCGCTGGGTGCCGCCCCAGCCGGGGATGATGCCGAGGTTGATCTCCGGCTGGCCGAACCGGGCCCGGTCGCCGCTGATGCGCAGGTGGCAGGCCATGGCCAGCTCGCACCCGCCGCCGAGGCAGACGCCGTTGATGGCGGCGATGACCGGCTTGGACAGGCGTTGGATCTTCAGGAACACCGACTGGCCCAGCGCCGCCATCTCCTTGGCCGCCTCGACGGAGCCGAGCTGGGAGACTTCTTTGACGTCCGCGCCGGCGACGAAGGCGAGCGACCCGCCGCCGGTGATGACCACGACTTTCGCGGCCGGATCGCCGGCGATGGCGTCGAGTGCGCGGTCCAGCTCCTGCAGCGTCTGCCGGTTGAGCGCGTTGACCGGCCGGTGGTCGATCGTCACGACCGCCACGCGGTCCTCCACGGCCACTTTCACGTTCTCTCCCGACGCAACAGCCATGTGATCTCCTTGGGAACTCATGGGGCAACCAGTAACTGGTAACCAGTAACCGGTAACCAGTAACCAGCACCCCTGTCCCGGTAACCGGTGACTGGTTTCTGGTTACTCGGCATAGTCAAAGAAACCCCTCTTCGCCTTCTTCCCAAGATGCCCCGCCGCCACCTTCCGCTTCAGGAGCGGCGAGGGCCAGAACCGCTCGCCATGCTCCTTGGTCAGCTGCTCAAGCTCCTTGAGTACGACGTCCAAGCCCACCTCGTCGGCGTAGTGGAGGATGCCGCCCTTCGACTGGGGGAAGCCTAGCCCCGCGATGATGGAGAGGTCCGCGTCGGCGGCGGTGCAGACGTGCTCCTCGAGGCACCGGATCGTTTCGTTGATCATCGGCAGGACGAGCCGGTGGATGGAGAACGCCGTCGGCTTGCGCGAGCGGCACAGCTCCGTGATGATCCGCTCCAGGTCTGGGTCCGGCTGTCCCGCCCGGTCGCCGTAGAGGTAGAAGCCCGCACCCGACTTCGTCCCATAGCGCTTGAGGGCGTAGAGCCGTTCCCAGATGGCGGCCGGTGCTACCCGCGAGCCGTACGCGTCGAGCAGAACGTTGACCACCTCGCGGCAGACGTCGAAGCCGAGGTTGTCCACGAGCGTGAAGGGGCCCATCGGGAAGCCGAACTGGACCGCCGCCTCGTCGATCTCGCGGGCCGAGGAGGCGCCCTCCTGCACGCAGTAGGCCGCCTCGTTCAGGTACGGCATGAGGATGCGGTTGACGAGAAACCCCGCACACTCGTTGACGCGGACCGGCAGCTTGCGCAGGCTTTCGGCGAAGGCGGTGATGTCGCCGGTCGTCTCCTCGGAGGTGTCGAGGCCGGGGATCACCTCGACGAGCTTCATGATGTGGGCCGGGTAAAAGAAGTGCATCCCGATGACCTTGTGCGGCCGCGTGGTCGCCTGTCCCAGCGCGGAGATGGAGAGCGAGGAGGTGTTCGAGGCGAGGATGGCCGTTTCGGGCGTGAGGCGGTCGAGCTCCGCGAAGATCTGCCGCTTGAGGTCCAGTTTCTCCGGCACCGCCTCGATGACGAGGTCCGCCTCCCGAAAGCCGTCAAACGTGGTCACCCCGGTGACGAGCGTGAGCTTCTTTTCCAGCTCGTCCTGGGTCATCTTACCGCGGTCCACCCGGCGCTGGTAGATCTTCCGGATGACCTCGAGGCCCTTGTCCACGCGGCCCTGGTCCACGTCCTTGAGGAGGACCGGCACGCCGCTGAAGCTAATCGCCTGGGCAATCTCCGCCCCCATGGCGCCCGCGCCGATCACTGCAGTCTTATAAATATACATAGCTTCAGTCCGTAGTCCGTAGTCGATAGTCCGTGGACGGGCCAGCTGACGCGCTATGGACTACGGACTGCGGACTATGGACTCTCGACATCATACTTTTTCGAACACAATCGCCGCCCCCTGCCCGCCGCCGATGCAGGCGGTGGCGACTCCGATCGACACGTTGCGGCGCTTCATCTCATGGAGGAGGGTGACGACCAGGCGCGTCCCGGTGGCACCGACCGGATGGCCGAGCGCAATGGCGCCGCCGTTCACGTTCGTGGTCTCACGGTTGAATCCCATGGCCTTCTCGCAGGCGAGGAACGTCGCGGCGAAGGCCTCGTTGAGCTCCATGAGCTGAACGTCCTTCATCGTCAGTCCGGCCCGCTTCAGCGCCGCGGGCACCGCAAGCGCGGGCCCGAGCCCCATCCGCTCAGGCTCCAGCCCGGCGAAGGCGTAGCTCCGGACGCGGGCCAGCGGGGTGTAGCCCAGCGCCTTCGCCTTGGCGGCCGTCATCAGCAGGACCATGGCGGCCCCGTCGGCGTTGAAGCAGGCGTTGCCCGACGTCACGCTGCCCTGCTCCTTGAAGATCGCCGGGTACTGGCCGAGGAGCGGCTCGCTTAAGGCCGGGTTGATGCCTTCGTCCTGCGTGAACGGCTCCGGCGGCAGGTCGCGGCCCATCGAGCGCTTCGGCACCAGGACCGTCACCAGCTCGTCCTTGAACCGGTTCTCCCGGGTCGCGCGGAACGCGCGCTGGTGCGAGAGCAGCGCGAACCGGTCCTGGTCGGCGCGGCTGATGGAAAACTCCGCCACGAGGTTCTCGGCGGTCTGCCCCATGATCTGGCCGCACACGGGGTCGGTCAGCCCTTCCCAGATCGTGTCGATCATCTCCGCGTGGCGCAACCGCTTGCCCCACCGCATGTCGCGGCTGACATACGGGGCCGCACTCATGCACTCCGCGCCGCCGGCGATCTGGACGTCCCGGTCGCCGCAGAGGATATTCTGGCAGGCGCTGACGATCGCCTGCAGGCCGGAGGCGCAGTTGCGCTGGACGGTGAAGGCGGGCGTTTCGTTCGGGACGCCGGCTCGCAGGGCAATCACGCGGGCGATGTTCGGCGCGTCCGAGCCCTGGCCGACGCAGCCGACGATGACCTCGTCGACCTCCGCCGGCTTGAGGTTCGTGCGCTTCAGGAGCTCCCGCACCACCGCCTCGCCGAGGAACTGGGCGGTAAGCTGTTTGAGCGCGCCGCCGAACACCCCCTGCGGCGTGCGGAACCCGGCCACAATCACCACATCCTGCGCCATGTACACGAGCCTCACAGAGACAAGAGCATCATCCTACTGGGCGTGGGGGAGGTTGTCAACGCTCCGGACTCTCGCAATCCGCTTCAGCTCAGGCAGATACTGCAACGCCACCTCTTCGCCGCGGCGGATGAAGGGCTCGGGGTTGAAGAACTCGAGCCAGTGGGAGCCGGGGACCGTCGGGCGCAGCGTGAGGTCCGCTTCGCGGCAGGCGACCTCGGCGATCTGGTACTCCATCGCCTGCATCGAGCGCATGATGACGTCGAAGACGAGCGGTGACACGGAGCGGACGAGCTCCTGCCGGACCCGGAACAGGAGCCGGAACGGCAGGCTGCGCGAGGCCAGCTGCATGTCCCGCTCGGCGCGGCGGCGCTGCACGTCCTGCTGGTGCGCCGTGATCTCCGCGGTCGTCGGGAAGACGTTCACCGCGATCACGTGGTGCGCCCCGGAGCGCTTCAACACGCTCACCGGAATCGGGTTGACGACGCCGCCATCGAGGCACAGCCTGCCCTTCCGGACGACCGGCTTGAAAATGCCGGGGATGGACACCGACGCCCGCACCGCATCGGCGATCGACCCCGAGTCGAAGATGACCTCCTCGCGCGCGATGGGGTTGGCCGCCACGATCTTCAGCGGCAGCCACGTGTCGTCGAACGTCTTGCCGGCGAAGTCCTGCTCCAGCTTGGCCATGAGGCGCGCGCCCTGGATCGGGCCGCCGGCGAGCGGGCCCAGCACCACGCCGACCGCCACGCACACGATGAACCCGAAGAGCAGCCCGGTCCAGAATTCCGCCAGCCACCCCACCAGGATGCCGGCTGAGAGGCCGATGAGCACGCTGAAGAGCGGAATCCCCAAGTCCAGCATAAAGAGCTTGCGGATGTCCCAGGGGTTCTTGAAGCTCAGCGCCATCCGCTCCAGGTCGTCGGCGGAACGGCCCGAGGCCCAGAGGCCTGCGATAAACGCCCCGATGCTGGAGCCCGCGATGAGGTCGATCGGGATCTGCTCGCGCTCGATGACTTTGAGGACCCCAATGTGCGCCAGCCCGAGCGCCGCCCCGGAGCCGAGCGCTAGCCCGACGAGCTGGCCGCCCAGCTCGCGGGCGATGCGCCGCACCGTCCGCGCATAGGCCGTGGCCGGCTGCTCCATCATCTGCCGCAGCCGGTCGGGCAGCTGAGCGCCTTCCAGCTCGTCGGCATGGGGCAGGACGACCGCGACGGGCTGCTCCATCAGCGCCGCCGCGTCCGGCGGGCTGAGCTGCCATTCGCCGGTCCGGGCCAGCTGGTTCAGGACCACCTTGATGCGCTGCTCGGCCGGCCCGACCGACGCGTGGAGCTGGTGGATGAGGGCGTTCGTGCGGATGATGTGCTCCTTCTGGGGATCGGTCAGGAGATAGACGAGGTCCGACTGGGTCAGCGCCTTCAAGACCTGGCTGTTCAGCTCGACCGGCAAATCGAGGAGGACGTAGTGGAACCGGTTGGTCAGCGAGCTGAGGAGCGGCGCGATCGCCTGCTCTCCGCCCGGCTCGGCGAGGAGTGCCTTGGCGGGCAGCAGGTCGTGGCCAAGCGGGTGGGGGACAATCGCCCCCTCAGCCGGCTCGCCTTCGGCAGTCACCGGAAGCAGCCGCCCGGCCCGGCCGGCGGCGCCGAAGTCGACCACGATGACGCTCCGTCCGGTTTCATGCCGCAGCGACACCGCCAGCGCGGCGGCGAAGGACGTCCGCCCCACCTGCTTGACGGCGCTGTACACGGCGACGATGGTGGCATCCGAGAACTCCCCACCCCGGTTGCTGGTGCGCAGCCGCCGCGAGAGCGACCGGCTCAGGTACAGGACGAGCGACGGGATGCGGTTGATGACCTCTTCGAAATCTTTCTTCTGGAGCTGGAGGATGAGCGCGTCGTTGAGCGCCTGGATGGTGGCGGAGTGGGTCTCGCCGATGAGGAGCGAGATCTCGCCGAACGAGTCGCCGTTGTGGAGGACCGTCAGCGTCCGCTCCTCCCCCTGCGCCGTCCGGGTGAAGACGCGCACGCGCCCGGAGCTGATGATGTAGAACGCGTCCGCCGAGTCGCCCTCGCGGTAGACGAGCTCGCCCTTCTTGTACTCGACGAGGCGGGTCCGGTCGGCGATGAGATGCAGCTGGTCCTCGGTGCAGGACGCGAAGACGGGGACGCGCCGCAGAATGACGAGCTTGTCCTGCGGGTGCGGGGGCTCAAAGGTGGTCATCGGCTGATTCGCGCCAGCCGCGCGGGATCGTTGGTGAAGATGCCGTCCACTCCCATCCGTGTGAGCCGGCGCGCCGCGCGGACCTCGTCCACCGTCCACGCGTGGACCCGCAGGCCGGCGGCGTGGGCCGCGGCGACCCGGCGGGGGGTCACGAGCGTATGAAAGGGGTGCCAGGCGGCACAGCCGAGCCGGATCGCCTGCCGAAGCGAACGGTCCGGCTGAGCGCGGCAGATGAGCGCCCGGGGGCGGCGCGAGGACGCGGCCAGACGGATCAGACCGGGGTCAAAGGAGGACAGGAGAATGCGTCGTTGTTTGGGGACATGCCGGAGCAGCCGCAGGAGCCGGCGGATGAGCGGCCGGGGTGCCGCGGTCCGCTTCAGCTCCAGGTTCACGCCCATGCGCGGCGGGATGCGGCGGAGCGCCTGGGACACCAGCAAGATACGCTCGCCCGAGAACCGTGGATGGAACCAGCCGCCCGCGTCGAGCCGGGCTGCGTCCGCATAGCGCGTGTGCGTCAACACTCCTCGTCCGTCCGTCGTCCGTTCCAGCCGCTTGTCGTGGAAGATCACCAGCCGGCCGTCGAGCGTCACTTGGACGTCCAGCTCGACCATGCCCGCACCCGCGCGCGCAGCCTCGCGGATCGCGGCCGCCGTGCTCTCCGGAGCCCTCGCCGAGGCACCCCGGTGGGCGATGATGATGGGGTGTGACCCCGCATCGTGGGCATATGATAATATCACGCCGCCGCGGCCCGCGCTCATCCCACCACCTGCCTCGGTCCGCCGGAGGCGGACCGGACAACAACAGTGGCATCCGCGTGGGTTGTCCCGGCCTTCGGCCGAGAGGCAGGTGGTGGGATCATCCCGTCAGCGCCCGTGAAAAAAAGTTCGCCACCCGGGCGCAGTACTCCTCCGGGTGGCGGGCGAACATCCCGACGTGCGCCACCGTCGGCTCGTACCAGCGCTCCTTCGGACCGGCCCACCGCTCGTAGAACTCCTGCCCGAGGATCGGCGCCACGCGCTGGTCTTCCCCGCCCTGAATCGCGAGCAGCGGCTGGCGCAGCCGCGGCGCCAGTGTTACCGGGTCGAGCCGAGACAAGCGCCGGCCGAGTGTGAGCTGAAGGCCCCACCACGCAAGCCAGGCCGCCAGCGCAGCGACGTCGCCGTCGCGCTGGATGAGAGCGCGGCGGAGCACCGGAAAGAATCGTGAATAGGGAGAATCGGCGACCACCGCGCGCACGTCCGGATCGCGCGCCGCCATCTGGCACGCCACCGCGGCTCCCATGGACAGGCCGAGCACGCCGGCCGGCACGCGGGCCGCCCCCTCCCGCATGCGCGCCCACCGGAGCACGGTCAGCCCGTCCTCCGTTTCGCGCACGCCGAGCGTGCAGGGACCGGGCCGCTCGCCGTGCCCGCGCAGCTCGAAGATCAGCGCCTCGTAGCCGCGCCGGCGCAGCCCGTCGGCGATGCCGAGGACCTGGTACCGGTTGGCGGAGTAGCCGTGACAGAGCAGGATGCGGCCGCGGGGAGCGGAGGACGGGGCCAGCTGCCACACGTCGAAACCAACACCGTCCGGCGCGCGCAGGGTGTGCGAGGTGGACGCGGGCGCGGGCGTCGGCGGCGGGATGGGCCGGCGCTCAGGATAGAGGAGCCGCCGGCTCAACAACCCCGCCCACCCCGCGAGGCCGAGTCCCAGGAGTGCCAGGAACCAGATCAAGACGTCGATGGGCGAGAGAGGCGCTGGCGCACGAACCGGGAAAGAACCGACCGGTTGCGCTCACTCAGGTCGGTGAAGAAGATGGCGACGTGGTACCGGCCCTTGTCCGGGCTGACGATGACCGGCTCCGACCGGACGACGACGCCGGCGCAGCGGATGCGCACGCGCCGGCCGCCGCCTACCCCCCCGCCGGGGGGGTCGGGCAGCTCGTAGTCGAGCTGCAGCTTGGTCATGGGTGCCAAGAAGCGGTCGAGGGTGCAGTAGGCGCCGGCGGCGCTGAGGTTGACCGTCTCGGCCTGGATCGGCGCGCCGCCGTCGGTGATGGCGAGCGGCACGCGCTCGCTCACGCGCGGTGAGCGGCGGCGTTCCGAGGCTTCGGTGCGAGGTCGGCGCTGACGCATTACCCTGGCGGCCAGGTCATCGGTCGTCCTCCCAGGAGATGCCAGTGGAGATGCCAGACCGACTGGCCGGCCGCGGCACCGCAGTTCACGACGAGCCGGTAGCCGTGCTCGGTCAGCCGGCGCTCCCGCGCGAGCCGGTTGGCGAAGTGGACGGCGCGGCCCAGGAGTGGGGTGTGCGACTCGGAGACATCGGCGAGCGTCGGGATGTGCTCGGTCGGGATGATCAAAAGATGCGTGGGGGCCTGGGGGTTGATGTCCGTCACGGCGAGCAGGCCGTCGGTTTCAGCGACGATGTCGGCCGGCACCGCCCGGCGGGCGATGCGGCAGAAGAGGCAGTTCGCGTCGCTCATCCATCCTGTCGCAGGCTTCGTCCGGGAGGCAACCTGCGCTGCGGTCGCTCAGGAAGCGGCCGGCTTGGCCGCTTCGGCCTTCGCCTTCTCCTCGGCGTCGGCCTTGACCTTGGCGGCGTCCGCCGCCAGCTTTTCCCGCTCCGTGACCCAGACCTGCTTGTTGTAGAAGTACTTCCCGTCCTGGTAGAACCACGACTTGGCCCGCAGGCGCTTGCCCGTGACCGAGCAGACGGCGGGGCGGCTTCCCTTCGACATCACACCTGATCCCCTATGGTTGTGCCGGCCAATTAGTGGAACGCCCACGCGGCCCAGTGGCAGGCCAGCGCGAACGTGAGGCCGAGCGCCACGCCCAAGATGAAATCCGGCGCGCGAGGATGGAAGAACCCGAACACAGGAACCCCCTTGCGGATCAGCAACACCGTCGAGAAACAGCGACGGCAGTATAGCGGTTTCCGTCGACCAGCGCAATAAAAAAACGTCCCCCCACCTGCGACAGGTGGGGGGACGAGCCGTTCTCGGATCCTGGCGGGCTTACTTGGTCGAGACGACCTTTAGGCCCATGACCACGCCAAGGATCACGAGAATTCCCTTGTACGCCTCCAGCGGGAAGTAGAGGCCGATGAGGGCCCCTATGACTGCTCCCGTGAGGACGTGATGATCAAACAACTTGTCAAGTTTCATTCTCGCTCACCTCCTTCTTCTAGACATTTGTCTAGAGTAGAGCGGGTTGAACCTCCTCCAAGGGATCCAGAACCGCTCTCAAGGCAAGTATACCCGATGGAGGAAGCAAGCGACAAGTCTTCAGTAACTTATTGTTATACAAGAAGTTACTGATTAACTAGGCGGGAATGAGCGGGAATTTTTCGGAGAGGCGTCCCAGATAAGCAGACAAACGTCGCTTATCCGTCTCTGGCATCTCGAGGAAGGCGACCCCGAGATCGAACTGTTCGCTGTACGGGATGGACCGGAACCAGGCGGTACGTCCTCGGGCGGAGATCGGCCCCTCCCCGGTGGAGAGGATGAGCTCGAGGTTGAACTGGGTGGAAACCGGAAAAGCGGTCGAGCTGATGCAGCACACGCCGCCGATCGAGATATCCTTGGTGAGCGTTTCGAGGAGGCGCGGAGAGCGCGGCAGGTGCAGCCGCACCGGCCGGTAGGCGCGAACCCGTGAGCTTGTCCGCCGTTCGTTAAGCATGGCAACAGGCTACCAAAGTGTCCGCGCGGCGTCAAGCACGAAGTGGCTGTCGCCAGCCAGCGGCCAAGCGTCCTCCCGGGTAAACGTTTCCCGGGAAACGTTTACCCGGGACGCAGGCTGGGAACGCCCGTGAGGCGCGTCCCTGCTTGCATCATGCCTGCCGCCGCGCTACAATGAACGGCGAGCAGCGACATGTATCTCGAATATCTTGGCCTGCGTGAAAAGCCGTTCTCCATCACGGCCGACCCCTCGTTCCTCTACCTCTCCCGCAAGCACCGCGAGGCGCTCTCCCACATGGTCTACGGCATCCGGGAGCGCAAAGGCTTCGTCGAAATCACCGGCGAGATCGGCACCGGCAAGACCACGCTCTGCAAGGCGCTCCTGCGCCAGCTCGACCCATCGACCAGGACGGCGCTGATCCTCCAGCCCCAGCTCTCGGAACTCCAGCTGCTGCAGTCCATCGTCCAGGACTTCGGCCTCAACCCGATGCGCGGCAACAACCGGCTCGGCCTCTTCACCCAGCTCAACCAATTCCTCCTCGAAGAAGCTCAGCTGGGCCGCAACATCGTCCTCGTCATCGACGAGGCGCAGAACCTCAGCCTGCGGCTCCTGGAGCAGATCCGCATGCTCTCCAACCTCGAGACGGACAAGCAGAAGCTCATCCAGATCATCCTCGTCGGCCAGCCCCAGCTGCGCGAGAAGCTCGCCCTGCCCGCCCTCGAGCAGCTGCGCCAGCGCATCGGCGTGCGCTACCACATGATGCCGCTCGACATCGACGAGGTCCGCACGTACATCCAGCATCGCCTGCGCGTCGCAGGCTCGGACGGCGGGCTCGAATGGACGCCGGAAGGCCTGGATGAGGTCTACCACCTCTCGCGGGGCATTCCCCGCCTCATCAACCTCATCTGCGACCGCAGCCTGCTCGCCTGCTACGTCTTCCGCGTAAAGCGGGTGGACGCCGACATCGTCCGGCACAGCTACCAGGAACTCTCGGGGCAGGTGTTGGTCTCGTAGGAGGGGCTCGCCATGAGCATCATCGAAGAGGCGCTCCGGCGCGTGCAGGACCCGCGGCTTCCCCCGGCGAAGCAATCGCCGGCTCCCGCTCCGGACCGGCCGGCCGAGCCGAAGCACCGTCCGGTGGCGCACCCATGGCAGACGGCCGCACCGTCGAGCCCGGCCGCGCCGACGCTCCAGCCCCAGACCGCGCCGCTCACCGCCGTGGCGCTGGCCGTGCTGCTGCTGACCACCGCCCTGATCATCGGAGGAGCGCTCTGGATCGGACGCGCTCTGGCCACCGCTTCGCGCGCCGGTAGCGCCGCCGTCCAGGTCCCCATCCCCTCGCCGCCGGCGACGGTGCTCGTCGAGCCCCAGCCGCAGGCCGAGCCGGAGCCCGAGGAAACCACACCCGCCCGCCCCGAGCGCCCATGGAACGCCCCCTGGGCAAGCACTCACGCGGGCGCCGACAAACCGGGTCTGGTGCTGAGCGGGGTGGTAGAAGGGCTGGGGGATCCGTACGCGGTGATCAACGGACTGATCGTCGCCGTCGGGGAGCGGGTCGGCGACGCCACGATCGAACAGATCGCCAAGGGCTCGGTGACGCTCCGCCACGACGACGGGCGCCAGACGATCCTGCGCGTCCCGCGGTAACGCAGAAACACATCTGTGTTTCTGCGGTGCAGGGAGGACGTCTTACCGCACTATATCCGAAATGACCCGTTCCGCCGCCGAGGGCGGGACCGCTTCCGTGACCGTCACCTGGCCGAGGCGCGCGAGCAGGACCCACCGCGCTCGGCCGTGGATGAACTTCTTGTCGTAGCGCAGCGCCGCGCGCACGGCGTTGCGCGACACCCCGCGTGATTCCGTCGGCAGCCCGGCCGCGCGAATCAGCCGCACTACTCGCTCGCAATCCCGCTCTGCCAATTTCCCCAGCGCCGCGCTCAGCCGGGCCGCCGCGCACATCCCGATCGCGATTGCCTCGCCGTGCGTCCAGCGCCGGTAGCCGCCGGCCGCCTCGAGCGCGTGGCCCAGCGTATGGCCGAAGTTGAGCTGGGCGCGCAGGCCGCGCGTCTCCCGCTCATCCCGCGAGACCACCGCCGCCTTGATCGCGCACGAGCGCTCCACCATCACGCGCACCGCGCGCAGCTCCAGGCGCAGGCACTCGCGCAGGTGCGTTTCGAGGAACCGGAAGAGCGTGGGGTCGGCGATCGCGCCGTACTTGATGACCTCGGCCAGGCCCGAGCGGCGCTGGCGCAGCGGCAGGGTGCGCAGAAGGCTGAGGTTGTTCCACACGAGGCGCGGCTGGTGGAAGCTCCCCACGAGATTCTTCGCGTGGGGGAGGTCCACGCCGACCTTGCCGCCGATGGCGGAGTCCACCTGTGCCAGCAGTGTCGTGGGCAGCTGCACGTACGGCACGCCGCGCCGGTACACCGCCGCCACGAAGCCGGCCAGGTCGCCCACGACCCCGCCGCCGAACGCGAAGAGGACGGGGATGCGCATCGCGGCGCGTCGCGAGAGCTGGGTGATGAGCCGCTGGGCGTGCGCGAACGACTTCGACGTTTCCGATTCCGGGACCACAAGCGTCTCCACGGTCCAGCCGGCGCGCCGGAGCGGCCCGAGGAGGTCGCGGCCGCTGCGCGCCAGCACCGACCGGTGCGAGACCACCCACCCGTGGCGTCCCAGGCCCAGGTGCCTCAGGCGCTCGGGCAGGCGCGCGTAGGAGTCCGCCACGGTGATGGCGTAGGAGCGCTCGCCCAGCGAGACTCGGATGTCCTTCATCGTCGTCCAACACCACAGAAACACAGAATGCCACAGAGACACAGAGAAGACCTCAACATCCACCCTGCTCTGCCTGCTCTCTTCTGTGCTTCTGTGGGTTTCTGTGTCTCTGTGGTGTACCTGTTGAATGCAACGCGCAGCTCCTTCATGGAACCAACAGTGATGACGGAATGGTGATGGGGTCGATGACCAGCTCGCCGACGTGCGCGGGCCCGTTAGCGATGAGACAGCCGCGCTTGGGCAGGCCGAACGTCACGGTCACGGCCGCCCGCACGGCGACGCCCTGGATGCGCCCGGTGTCGCCGTCCAGGCCGGAGGGGATGTCCGCCGACACCACGGGCTTGCCCGCCCCGTTGATGCGGCGGATGAGCGAGGCGACGGGCTCCCGCACCGTCCCGGCGGCGCCGATCCCGAGCAGCGCGTCAATGATCACGCCGGCGTCGGCCAGCCACGACCCCAGCTCGGCCGCTTCCTCCGCGGTGGCGCACTCGCGGAGCGCGCAACCGAGCCCGCGCAGGATGCGGGCGTAGACCGCGGGCTCCTCCCGCAGCCGGTCCGCCCGCCCCGCCACGAGGATGCGCAATGGATAGCCCCACTCATGGAGGTGGCGGGCAGCGGCCAACCCGTCGCCGCCGTTGAAGCCAACACCGCAGCAGACGGCGATGGGCGCGGGACTGGCCGAGGTGAGGGTGCGGACGGCGCGGGCGAGTGCGAGGCCCGCGTGGTCCATGAGGAGGAGCCGGGGAATGCCGAGCGTGCCAATCGCGGCGGCGTCGATCGAGCGCATGCGCGCCACCGACACGGCCGGCGGCGAACCGTCGTACACGGAAGCGGCTGGGGGCGGGCCGGACGCGCTGCGGCCGCTCAACGGCTACGACGCCTTCGGGGAGGAGCCGGCAGCCGCGGCGCCAGCGCCGGCGGCCGGTGCGGCGGCGGATGCCGCCTCTTCTTTTTCCTTCTTGCGGGCCTTCATCTTGACCTGCTTGATCTTCGGCAGGCCGAACATCGAGCGCCCGTCCGGCCACAGACCGCGCTCCATGAGATGCCGGACGCGCTCGTGGCGCTTGAGGACGTTACGCAGGGCTCCCCCGGCTTTGCCGGCGGATTTCAAGGACGTGTGAATCGACATCGAAAGGGCTTTTTCTGATTACGCAGATTTTGGGACGATTACGCAGATACAGACTACATCTGCGAAATCACGGCACAATCTGCGAAATCATCCTTTGTTTTGTTACAGCGTCTTCACGAAACAGTCGCGGTACTTCGTCTTCAGCGTGGACACCTTCTCGACCGCATGGTCCTTCGACGGGAACGGGCCGACGTACACCATCGTCCGGCCGCCGTCGCGAATGACGAGGAACGCCCGCTCCCCCTTCGACCGCAGCCGGTCCATCTCTTTCTTCGCCAGCTGCGGCTGGCTGAAAGTCACGACCTGGACCGCGTAGCGCGACTTGCCCGCTTTCGCCTTCGCCGGCTCCTTCTTGCGAGCCGGCACCGGGCCGGCCGGCGTGGCCGCCTTCATCGCGGGAGCGGGAATCGCCGTCGGGGCGGGCATGGGAGCCGGGGCGGCTGCGCTGACCTGCCGCTCAGCCTGCGGCGTCTGCGGACTGGTCTGCTGGCGCGCGAGGATGGCTCGCTCGGTCCTGGCCAACTGCTTGCCCCGCTCGACGCCTGAGGCGAAGATGATGGTGAGGCCGATCACGCCCGCCATCGCGGCCAAGACGAGCTGGTCATGGCGCAACTGAAACAGCACCCGGCCCAGCGTGTCGCGATGATGCGGACGCGGAGCTGACTTCTGCGTCAGCTCAAAGAGCTCAAGCTGTTTTCCCTGCTCCGGTCCCATTCAACAGCCTTCTATTGTACGCACCCGCCGTCCGTTCGTCAACCCCCCACGCAGATGGCGGTACAGATGACCGCTGATCGTCGTATCTGCGGCAATCCCTGCCCGCCGAAGCCCTGCTTCGCCGGAGCGAAGCCCCGGCTTCGCAGAGGCGAGCCTCGGCGCAGGCGGGTGCGCCCTCCGATCTGCGAAAATCTGCGTCCTCACGAATCGCATTAGGACACTACCGCGCCGCTCGTCCGCGGCCGAAGCGGTGCTCGGTGCCCTGCCGGAGGCGCTGGATGTTGGCGCGGTGCCGGACCGCGATGAGGAGCGCGAGGGCGCCGCCGAGGAGGATTTCCTCCGGCGGACGATGGAAGAGCGCTTGCGCGAGCGGCACCGTGGCCGCGGCGGCGAGCGAACCGACGGAGACGTAGCGCCAGGCGAGGAAGCACGCGAGCCACACCGTCGCGCACGCGAGCGCGATGTCTGGGTACACGCCGACGAGGACGCCGATCGTCGTCGCCACGCCCTTGCCGCCCTGGAACTTCAGGAAGACGGGCGCCACGTGGCCGATGACCGCGGCGAGCCCGCAGGCGAACCGGAAGGCCGGCCCGGCGTCCGGCTGGAGGAGCGGTGCTACGAGGAGCGCCGCCGCGAGGCCCTTGGCCAGGTCGACGGCAAACACGAACGCGCCGGCCGTGAAGCCGGCGGAGCGCGTCACGTTCGTGGCACCCACGTTGCCGCTGCCGACGCTGCGAATGTCCACCCGCTTGAGCCGCTTCACGACGAGGTACGCGGTCGGGATCGAGCCGAGGAGATAGGAGCCCGCCAGCGCGATCAGCCACGCCGCCATGCCGCCCTCCGTCGCTGGCGGCTTGCCCGCTCCTGGTGCGAGACGTCCATCACGACCAGGCGGACCGGCACCCCGACCAGCGCCGGCGAGGCGTGCAGGCGCTTCAAGAGGTAGTGCCGGTATGGTCGCGGCAGGGCGCCGATGGGGCGCGTGGCGAGCTCCACCCGCGCCGGGCGCCCCGGCACCCACCGCGCCCGCTCGAGGCGGATCGCGCGCCCCCGCAGACGGGGTGGGGCGTGGGCGGCCCATGCCTGCCGCATCAGCGCCTCGCAGGCGCCATCCGAGAGCCCGTCGCGCAGGGCGCGCGCGACCCGCATCGCCTCGGCGACCGCGCGCATGACTTGAAACCCGGTCTTGGCCGACACCGGCAGGACTGGCGCTGCGGACGCGTCGGGCAGCAAATCCCGAATCGACTTCGCGAGTGCCTCTTCGCTGAGACGGCGCCGGCCGCCGGGAGCGCCGGGTGCCTGCATGAGATCCCACTTGTTCAGGAGCACCACGATGCCGCAGCCCGTCCCGCACAACCGGCAGAGCAGTCGCCGGTCGTCGCTGGTGATGCCCTGCGTCGCGTCCAGCACCACCAGCGCCACGTCGCAGCGCTGGATGGCCTCCATGGCGCGCGACATGGAGAAGGTATCGATGGGGTCGGTGACTTTCCGCCGGTGGCGCAGGCCCGCCGTGTCGATCAGCGCGATGGCGGCGCCCTGGAACTGGAGGCTGGATTCGACCGCGTCCCGCGTCGTGCCCGGCGCGTCGCTGACAATCGCCCGCTCGTCCCGCAGCAGCGCGTTGAAGAGCGAGGATTTGCCGACGTTCTGCCGCCCGACGATCGCGAGGGCCAGCTCCGGCGCCGGCCCGCCGCCGGCCGAGGGCGGGCTGAAGCGGTCCACGAGGACATCGAGCAGATCGCCGGTGCCGGTGCCGTGCAGGGCCGACACGGCCGCCGTGTGCGGAGCACCCAGCGAGAAGAAGTCCGGCGGCACGACGGGCCGCTCGTCCGCCTTGTTCACCGCGAGCAGGACCGGCTTCCCCGTCCCGCGCAGGACGTCCATCACCATCGCGTCGGCCGGCAGCAGCCCGTCCCGGGCGTCGCAGACGAAGAGGAACCCCTCCGCCTCCTCCAGCGCCCGGCGGATCTGGCGCTGGACCGAGGCGGGCAGCCCCTCGGTGCGGGAAAACTCGAGGCCACCCGTGTCCAGCAGCCGCAGGACCCTCCCCCGCCACTCCACCCGCCCCTCGATCCGGTCGCGCGTGGTGCCGCGCGTCGTGGAGACGACCGCCCGGCGCTCGCCGAGGAGGCGGTTGAACAGGGTGGACTTGCCGACATTGGGGCGGCCGACGATGGCGATAAGGGGTGGACGGTTCGTGCTCATGATGCGGGAACGGGACGCGGGACGCTCATCCCACCACCTGTTTGCCCCGCCAACGGCGGGGCTGGAATAAACCAATGAGACCGAACGTCCCGCCTGCCCGGTGAATTCCAGCGGGCTGCCTTCGGCAGCCCCGAACAGGTGGTGGGATCAACTCAGCTCAGCGCGCGGATACCCATGCGGACGTACATGGCCGCCGAGAGCAGGGTCAGCGCCGCGGCCGCCGCCAGCAGGGGCGTCGTCACGGCGGGCGGGCCGCCCAGGAGCACCGAGGGGATCACGAGCATTTGGGCGAAGGTCGTCGTCTTGCCCACGCGGCTCGGGTGGACGCTCCAGCGTCCCTTGATGACAAACAGTACCACCGTGCCCGCCACGAGCAGGGCGTCCCGGCTGATGACGACGAGGTTGAACCACGCGGGAATGCGCATCCAGGCCGGCAGCCCCTGGATGACGGAACAGCTGATGAGCGCGCTGAGGATGAGCGTCTTGTCCGCGATCGGGTCGAGGAGGGTGCCCAGCTCGGTCTGCTGACGCTGGAGTCGGGCGAGGAACCCGTCGATGGCGTCCGAGACGACCCCCACCGTGAAGAGCCCGAGCGCCAGGAAGCGGAGCCAGTCACGCTCCGGATGGTAATAGACCAGCGAGGCGACGATGGCCGGCGCCAATAAGATCCGGAAGATCGAGATCTTATTGGGTAAATTCATCCCACCACCTGCGCCTCACGGCGGCTCGTCGAATATCCCCGTAGGCCGCCGTGGCGGCGCGCGTCATCGCAATGGAACGAATCCGATCTAGGCCTGCACAACGCCGCGTCCCGCCGCAGGCGGGACGGCGCAGGTGGTGGGATCATCCGCCCGGCATCGCTGATGAACGCTGATGACGACGCTGATTCACGCTGATATCAGCGACAATCAGCGTTGAAATCAGCGGGGATCAGCGTTACCGCAGATCAGTTCTCTTTGTAGCGGAGCTCGACGCCGTGGTTCGGGCAGTACTTGACGTCCTCGCCGTAGAGCTCGCCGCCCACCGGGCAGAATTTCGTGCGGTTCGTCGCGACCGGAGTCGTCTGCTGCTGGGCTTTCTGCTCGCTCTCCTCGAGCGCGTGGCCCATCAACCCTCCGCCCAACGCCCCCAGCCCGGCGCCGATCGCCGTGCCAGCGCCCGCGCGGTCGCTCTGGTTGCCGACGATGGCGCCGGTCCCTGCGCCGAGCAGGCCGCCCAGCACCGCGCCCTGGGTCGTCTTCGACTGGGCCGCCGTCCCCATGGACTCGCACCCGACCGCGCCAACCGCCAACAGCGCTATGCCGACCACTGCACCGTATCTCATCTCATGTCCCTCCTGTTGAGCGTGATGACAACGCTTCTACTCTAGCACGGTGAGCCGCCCCACGCAACCACTCGTCCCGCCCCGCTTCAGCGCAACACCCGCCACCGGGTCACGGGCCAGAAGATGCACATCGCCCGCCCGATCAGCAGCTGCCGCGGGACAAACCCCCAGAAGCGGCTGTCGTGGGACGACGAAGAGTTGTCCCCGAGGACGTAGAACGAGCCTTCCGGCACCCGCACCGCCTGCTGCTCCTGGCCGTACGCGCCCTGGTTGTAGTAGAAGTTGGCCGAGAAGATGCCCTGACCGTTCGGCGGCTGGCCGTTGACCAGGACCCGGCCGCTGCGGATCTCGACGGTGTCGCCGCCGACCGCGGCCAGGCGCTTGATGAAGGGGCGCTTCGGGTCGTCGGGGTAGCGGAAGACGATGATCTCGCCGCCGCGCGGCGCCCGGAAGTGATAGAGGAACTTGTTGACCAGGATGCGGTCGCCCTCGATCAGGGTCGGCCGCATGGAGCCGGACGGGATCTTGAAGGGCGCCATGATGAACGTCCGGATGAACAGGGCGAGCGCGACCGCCCACAGGAGCGACTCGATGTTCTCGCGCCATGGCGAGGCCGGTTTCGCGGGAGCGAGCGCCGCGCGGGAAGCGCGGGACGGACGGCGCCGGAAGGGCATCAGATTTTCAGGACCGCCAGGAACGCTTCCTGCGGAATCTCGACGTTGCCGAACTGCTTCATGCGCTTCTTCCCCTCCGCCTGGCGCTCCCACAGCTTCCGCTTGCGGGTGATGTCGCCGCCGTAGCACTTGCCCGTGACGTTCTTCGCGAGCGGCCGGACGCTCTCGCGCGCGATGACGTGGCTGCCCACCGCCGCCTGGATGGCCACCTCGAAGAGCTGGCGCGGGATGAGCCCCTTGAGCCGTTCCACGAGGACCTTGCCCTTCTCGTACGCCTGGTCCTTCGCCACGATGGACGAGAGCGGCTCGCAGATCTTGCCGTTGAGCAGGATGTCGAGCTTCACGAGCTTCGCCGGCCGGTAGCCGATCACCTCGTAGTCGAACGAGCCGTAGCCGCGGGTGAGCGACTTGAGCCGGTCGTAGAAGTCGACGAGGATCTCGGCGAGCGGCATCTCGTAGACGAGCTTCACGCGCGTCTCGCTCAGGTACTCGGTCGAGCGGTACAGGCCCCGCTTCTGGATGGCGAGGTCCATGAGCGCACCCACCGACTCCGCCGGGCAGAGGATGACCGCCTGGACGTACGGCTCGGCGATCTCCTTGATGGCCGAGGGGTGCGGCAGGTCGTTGGGCCGGTGGATCTCGATGAGCTTGCTCCCGTGCGTCGCGACCTGGAAGACGACGCTGGGTGTGGTGAGGACGAGGTCCACGCCATACTCCCGCTCGAGCCGCTCCTGGACGATCTCCATGTGGAGGAGGCCGAGGAACCCGCAGCGGAAGCCCTGGCCGAGCGCATCGGACTGCTCGGGCTCGAACCGGAACGCCGCGTCGGTGAGCGCAAATTTCTCCATCGCCGTCCGGAGGGTGGTCAGCTCCTGAGTGTTGGCCGGATAGATGCCGGCGAACACCATCGGCTTCAGGCGCGTGAAGCCGGGCAGCGGCTCGGCCGAGGGCCGGCCGGCTTCCGTCACCGTATCGCCGGCGATGACATCGTGCGGGCTGCGGATGTTCGCCGTCAGGTAGCCCACTTCACCGGCGTGGAGCTCCGGCACCGGGTCGGGCTGGGGCGTGAAGACGCCCAGCTCCTGGATGTCGAATGTCTTGCCGTTGCCCATGAAGACGACCCGCATGCCCTTGCGGAGGGTGCCGTTGACGAGCCGCACGAACACGATGACCCCCTTGTACGAGTCGTAGGTCGAGTCGAACACGAGGCACGAGAGCGGCTTCGCGGGGTCGCCGCCCGGCGGCGGGATGTCGCGGACGATGCGCTCGAGGAGCTCATCCACGCCGCGCCCCTCCTTGGCGCTGACGCGGAGCGCGTCGACGTCGGAGCGCTGGAGGAGGCGGGCGATCTCTTCCTCAACCCGTTCGGGCTGGGCGTTGGGCAAATCGATCTTGTTGATAACCGGGATGATCGCGAGGCCCTTGTCCCTGGCGAGCTGGTAGTTGGCCACGGTCTGCGCCTCCACCCCCTGCGCCGCGTCCACGACGAGGATGGTGCCCTCGCAGGCCTGCAGGCTCTTCGTCACCTCGAAGGAAAAGTCCACGTGGCCCGGCGTGTCGATGAGGTTCAGGATGTGCGTCCGCCCATCCGCCGCGGGATAGCGCAGGCGCACCGCGGAGGCCTTGATGGTGATGCCCCGCTCCCGCTCCAGGTCCATGTCGTCGAGCACCTGCTCGCGGAACTTGCGCTGGTCGCCGGTCCCGGTCGCCTGGATGAGGCGGTCGGCGAGCGTGGACTTGCCGTGGTCGATGTGCGCCACGATGCAGAAGTTGCGGATGAGCCGGAGATCCATGCAGGGGTGGGAGGTTACGCCGTCCGGGCCAGCCGAATGCCGGCCCGCATCAGTTCGGGCAGGCGGCTCCGCGATGGCGTCTCGGCGTAGATGCGGACGATGGGCTCCGTGCCGGAGCGCCGGAAGAGGAGCCAGCTGTCATCCTCGGCGATGACCTTGACGCCGTCCATCGTGCTGAACTCCCGGACGCGCAACCCGGCAACCCGCGCGGGCCGCCAGCGCGTGAGCGCATCGAAGAGCCGGTTCACTTTGGCCGTGGTGAGGTGGAAGTTCTGAAGGTCGCTGTGCCAGCGGCCGTAGCGCCGCTCAAGCTCCTTGACCATGGCGCCGAGTGTCTGGCGCCGGACCGCCATCGCCTCGAGCACGAACAGGCCGTTGAGAATGCCGTCGCGCTCGGGCAGGTAGCCGCGAATGCCAATTCCGCCGCTCTCCTCGCCGCCGATGAGGACATCCTCCTTGAGCATCCACTCGACGATATACTTGAAGCCGACGGGTGTCTCCCGGACTTTCAGGCCGAGGTCGCGCGCCATGCGCTTGACCATCACGGTATTGGAGACCGTCGTGGCCACCGAGCCCGTCCGTCCCTTGGTTTCGACGAGATATTGGAGCAGAACGCACAAAATGATTCCGACTGGCAGCCGCTGGCCCGACGGACCGATCACGGCGATGCGATCGGCGTCGCCATCGTTGGCGATCCCGAGGTGTGCGCGCTCTCGGCGGACCCGCGCGCACAGCGTGACGAGATTCTTTGCCACCGGCTCTGGGGCGTGGCCGCCGAACAACGGATCGCGTGCGCCGCGCAGCGTCTCGACCCGGCAGCGCCCGCCTCGCAGGAGCCGCTCGATGTACCGGTCCCCCGCCCCGTGCATCGAGTCCACGAGCACCCGCAGCGGCGCACGCCGGATGGCCGCGAGGTCCACGAACGCGCGGATGCCCGAGAGGAAGCGCGGGAGCATGTCGACCGTCCGGATGCGCCCCGCCTTGGCCGCCCCCTCGAAGGCGATTCGCTTCACCGCCGAGCGGCCGATGCGGCGCTCGATGGCGGCCACCGTATCCGAGGTCGCGGAGCCGCCGTAGCCCGCCTTCACCTTGAGGCCGTTATAGTCCGGCGGGTTGTGGCTGGCGGTGATCATGATCCCGGCGGACAACCGGGCGTCCTTGACGTAGCGGCTCACCGCGCACGTCGGCACCATGCGGTCGCTGAGGAGGACGCGGACGCCGTTGCCCGCCAGCACCTCGCTCACCGCCCGCGCGAACGAGTCGGAGAGGAACCGCGTGTCGTAGCCGACCGCCATCGTCACCCTGCCGCTCCGCCCCGCCGTGGCATGGTAGTGCTCGGCGATCGCCTGGGCGACGAGGCGGACGTTTGGAACGGTGAACTCCTCCGCCATGACCGCCCGCCAGCCCTCGGTGCCGAACTTGATCGTTGTTGTCATAGCAGAACCCACCTGTTGGGGGAGATATTGAAATGCGTCTATCCCCGCAGCGATTGGATCGCGTCCTTGTACGACGCGGCCTTGAACACATAGGTCCCCGCCACCAGGACGTTCGCCCCGGCCTCGCGGCAGGCTCGTCCGGTCTCGGCGTTGATCCCCCCGTCCACCGCGAGGTCGCGACTGAACCCCTCGCGCACCTGCCGCACTTTGGGAACGACCTCCGGCATGAACGCCTGGCCGCCGAAGCCCGGCTCCACCGTCATGAGGAGCACGAGGTCGACCGCCTCGAGGAACGGCCGGAGGGCGTCGGCGCTCGTGCGCGGACGCACGGAGAGGCCCGGCCGCGCGCCGAGCGCTCGGATCGCGTCGAGCGTCTTGCGCAAGACGCTCTCGGTGCGCAACCCGGGCGCTTCGAGGTGCACCGTCAGATACTGGGCGCCCGCCTCGATGAAGGGCTTCACGTGCTGCTCCGGGTGGTTGAGCATGAGGTGGACATCGAGGGGCAGGCGGCTCGCGCGGCGGATCGCCTCGACGACGACCGGCCCGACGGTGAGGTTCGGCACGAAGTGGCCGTCCATCACGTCCACGTGGAGCCAGTCCGCGCCCGCCGCCTCGACGGCGCGGACCTCCTCGGCGAGCCGGCCGAAGTCGCACGCGAGGAGACTCGGCGACACCATGATCGAACGCGCGCTCATCTGCTGCCTTGCACTTGAATTTCGGATTTTGGATTTTGGATTTTGGATTTGCCGTACGGGAAATCAACCAATCCAAAATCGAAAATCCAAAATCTAAAATTCGCCTGTCGTTTCATCGAATATGGCACAGCTCGGTGAGCCGCCTCGTCTCGGGCTCGCCGACCGCCCCCACGACCGCCAGGTGCATCCGCGGTGTTTCGAAGAGCTCGCGGGCGACGCGCCGGATGTCCCGCTCGGTCACCTTGGCCATGTGCGCGAGGAGCTCGTCCGGCTTCGCGATGCGCCCAAGTGTTACCGCCTGCTCGCCCATCCAGAGCATCTGGTCCATGGTGTCCTCCAGCCCCATGAGGAGCTGTCCCGCGTAGTAGTCCTTCGCCCGCCGCAGCTCGGCGCGCGGGATCGGGCCGCGCCGCACGCGGGAAAGCTCCGTGAAGATCGTCGCCACCGTCTCCGCCAGCTTGCCCGTGTCGCAGCCCGCGTGGATGACGAAGGCGCCGGTGTCCTCGAACCGCTTGATCTGCGTGCCGATCTCGTAGACCAGCCCCCGCCGCTCCCGCACCTCGCGGAAGAGCCGCGAGGACATGTTCGCGCCCAGCATGACATGGAGCAGCTCCAGGGCGAACCGGGCCGGGTGCGTGCGCGGAATCGCGTAGGTGCCGACGCACAGGTGCGCCTGCTCGGTCGGCTTGTTCCACACGCGCACCTGCGGGCCCCGCCGGGGCCGGGGCGCGCGGAGGAACCGGCCGCGGGCTCCGCCTTTCGCACCCGTCGGGGCGGGGTGTTGGCCGGCGCCGAAGGCCCGCCGGATATGCCGCGTCGCCGCGCCGGGCTCCACCGCCCCCGCCACCGTCACGAGGAGGTTGGCCGGCCGGTACATCCGCCGCCAGTAGCCGACGAGGTCGGCGCGCGTGATCCGGCGCACGGTGTCGATCGTCCCCGAGAGCAGCATCCCGAGCGGATGGTCGGGCCACAGGAGCTGGCTGAAGAGGTCGTGCACGTACTGGCCCGGCGCATCCTCGCACATGCGGATCTCTTCAAGGATGACCTCGCGCTCCTTTTCGATGTCCTGGGGGCTGAACCGCGGCCCGCGGACCATGTCCGCCAGCACGTCCACCGCCCGGCGCGCGTGGCGGTGCGGCACCTTCGCCAGGTAGCAGGTGAACTCTTCGGCGGTGAAGCCGTTCAGCATCCCGCCGACCCCCTCCACCTGCTGTTTGAGCTCCTCGCAGGAGCGCCGGCGCGTACCCTTGAAGAGCAGGTGCTCGAGGAAGTGCGAGATGCCCGCCACCGCGGGCAGCTCGTAGCGCCCGCCCGCCCGCGCCCAGACGCCGACTGCCACCGACTGGGCGTGCGGCATCGGCTTCAGGACCAGGCCCAGGCCGCCGGGCAAGGTGGAGACGTGGGAGGCCGGAGGGCTCATCGAAAATTCATTCCAAATGATCTCGGGTTTTGAAGAGAACCCCCGGGACGCGCCATGTCGAGATACTGTTGGAGGATCAACTGCGCCGCCACCTGGTCGATGACCGCTTTCCGCTTGCGGCCGCGCGTGCCGATCTCCTGCAGCGCACGCGAGCCCTGCACCGTGGTCAGCCGCTCGTCGATGAGCTCCACGGGCATCGCGAGCCGCCGGCGGAGCTCGTCGGAAAACGCCGCGACCTTCCGGGCTTGCGGGCCACGCTCGCCGCGCATCGTGAGCGGCAGCCCCACGACCACCGTCCGCACGCCGTGCCGCTCGACGAGCGCGCGCACCGCCTCCACGTCCTGCGACAGCCCCGTCCGCTCGAGGACGGTGAGCCGCTGCGCGGTCAGCCCCAGCGGGTCGCTGAGTGCGACCCCGATGCGCACGTCTCCCACGTCGAGGCCGAGCACGCGGGTCATCCCACCACCTGCCTTGGTTCGCCGGAGACGAACCGGACACGGACGATGAGATGCGCGTGGTGTGTCCCGGCCTTCGGCCGGAAAGCAGGTGGTGGGATCATACCGCCTTCCGGAGACGCGCGACGAACGCCGCCGCGCGCCGGAGGGCCGCGCGGCCTCGCGCGAGCGCCATCGCCTGGATGAGCGCGCTGCCGACGATGACCCCGTCGGCGACGCGGGCCACCGCCGCGGCCTGGGCGCTCGTCGAAATGCCGAAGCCCACGCACACCGGCTTGGTCGTCAGCAGCTTGAGCTGGCGCACCCCGTGCACTAGGCCCGGCGGCAGCTCGCGTCGCGCGCCGGTCGTGCCGGCCACGGAGACGTAGTAGATGAACCCCTGCGCGGCGCGCGCGATCATCCGCAGCCGCGCAGGCGGGCTGGTGGGTGCCGCCAATAACACGGCGCAGAGCCGCTCGGCCGAGGTCGAGCGGCGCAGCAGCAGGCTTTCTTCGACCGGCAGGTCCGGCACGATGACGCCCGCCAGGCCGCTCGTCCGCGCCGAGCGCGCGAACGCGCGGACCGCCTCCGGCGCGCCCCCGGGCCCGAACGACAGGACCGGGTTCCAGTACGTGAGCGCCACCACCGGGACGCGCAGTTGCCCGCGCACCGAGGCCACGGCGTCCAGCACCCGCGGCGGGGTCGCACCCCGCGCGAGCGCGCGCGACGAGGCCGCCTGGATGACCGGCCCGTCGGCGAGCGGGTCCGAAAACGGAATGCCGACCTCGATCACGTCCGCTCCGGCCTCCTGGAGCGCCAGGAGGAGTGGGCCGGTCGTGCGCAGGTCCGGGTCGCCCGCCATGATGAACGGGATGAGCGCCTTCCGGCCCGCGCCCCGGAGGCGCTCAAACGCGGCGGGCAGGTCCATTCGGGAAGAGCCGCTCGGCCATCGTCTGGACGTCTTTGTCGCCGCGCCCGGAGAGGCCGACGATGACAAGCGCGTTGCGCGGCAGGCGGCGAGCCAGCGGCTCCAGATAGCCGATGGCGTGCGCCGGCTCCAAGGCCGGCAGGATGCCCTCGGTGCGCGCGAGGAGCGCGGCACCCCGCAGGGCCGTCGCGTCGCTGGCGGCGGCGTACTCCGCGCGCTTCGCCAGCTGGTAGTAGGCATGCTCCGGCCCGACGCCGGGATAGTCCAGGCCCGCCGAGATGGACTGGGTCTCCATCACCTGCCCGAACCGGTCCTGCAGGAGCAGGCTGCGTGAGCCGTGCAGGACGCCCGGCCGCCCCTTGACCAGCGTGGCGGCGTGATGCCCCGGGGTGAGCGATCGGCCGCCCGCCTCGACGCCGATCATCCGCACGCGCCGGTCGTTGCGGAACGGGTGGAAGAGGCCGATGGCGTTGGAGCCGCCGCCGACGCAGGCCAGCAACACGTCGGGCAGCCGGCCCGCCACTTTCCGGATTTGCCGGCGGGCTTCCTCGCCGATGACCGACTGGAAGTCGCGCACCAGGCGCGGGTACGGGTGCGGCCCGACGACGGAGCCGATGCAGTAGTGGGTCGTGCGCACCGTGGTCACCCAGTTGCGGATCGCGTCGTTGCAGGCGTCCTTGAGCGTGCGCGTGCCGCTGCGCACCGCGGTGACGCGAGCACCCAGCAGGCGCATCCGCACGACGTTGAGTGATTGGCGGCGCATGTCCTCCTCGCCCATGAACACCTCGCACTCGAGGCCGAAGAGGGCGGCCACCGTCGCGGTCGCGACCCCGTGCTGGCCCGCACCGGTTTCGGCGATGAGCCGCCGCTTGCCCATGCGCACGGCGAGCAGCCCCTGGCCGAGCGTGTTGTTGATCTTGTGGGCGCCGGTGTGCAGGAGGTCTTCCCGCTTGAGGTAGACGCGGACGCGGCCGAGTGAGCGGCTGAGGCGCTTGGCGAAGTAGAGGGGCGTCGGTCGGCCGGCGTACTGCGCGAGCAGCTCGCCGAGCTGGCGGCGGAAGCCGGAATCCCGGCGGGCCTCGGCGTAGGCGCGCTCGAGCTCATCCAGCGCGGCCATGACGGTCTCCGGGACGAACTTGCCCCCGAAGGGCCCGAAGTGGCCGGTGCGGTCTGGGAGGGTCGGTTGGAATCTCATGGCATGGAAACCCTTATGGTAACCGTCGGGAGAGGATGTGTCAAACGACGGAGGAGGCTGACCAGAGGCGCACGCGGCGGCCTACCCTGGCCCGGCGGGCCCGGCGCACGACCTCAGCACCCAGGGCGATGTCATGGATGGCCAGGCCGGTGGAGTCGAAGACGGTCAGCTCGGCGGCCGAGCGGCGGCCGCGCGCGCGGCCAATGAGGATCTCGCCCAGGCTGGCGTGGATGTCGCGCCGCCGGAAGAACCCGCGGCGCACCGGCACGTTCAGCTCCCCGCCGTGGAGCGCCTGCTCCCGCTCGTCGACCACGACGAGCGCGTCGGTGAGGATGCGCGGGTCGAGTTCCTGCTTGCCCGGGGCGTCCGCCCCGACCGCGTTGACGTGCGTGCCGAGCGAGAGCCACGCGCGCCTGACGATGGGGCGGCGCGAGGGGGTGAGCGTCACGACGATGTCGGCCTCCCGTACGCACCGCTCGATCCCGGCGCAGGGCTCGAAGGCGATGCCGCGGTGGGTGCGGCGCATCCGCGCGCAGAAGTGCCGCGCCTCGCCCGGAAGCGCCCCCCAGACGCGCACCCGGCGCAGGCGGAAGACCGCGGCGAGCGCGGCCAGCTGGGCGTCCGCCTGCGCCCCGCAGCCGACGAGCCCGACGGTGCGGCTGTCGCGCCGCGCGAGTGTGCGCGCCGCCACCGCTGCGGCGGACGCCGTGCGCAGCTTCGTGATGAGCAGCCCGTCCATCACGGCGAGCGGCACCCCCGTCGCCGGGTCGTTGAGGACGATGACCGCCATGACCGTCGGCAATCCGCGCGCGGGGTTGTGCGGGTGCACGTTCACCCACTTGATACCGCAGGCCGGCGGGTGCGCAAGGTAAGCCGGCATCGCCCGGAAATCGCTGCCGCGCGACAGCGGCAGATAGATTTTCGGCGGCATGACCGTTTCGCCGCGCGCCATGGCCTTGAACGCCTCGCGCGTCGTGCGGATGGCGGTGCGGATGTCCACGAGGCGGGCGACATCCCGCTGAGTCAAAATCAACGTGTCTTGCATGAAGAGCCGGGCCCGCTCAGGAGGACGCAGATGACCGCTGATTGCTGCGCAGATCACCGCAGATCAGCGAAAATCTGCGCTCTGTCATCTGCGGCAATCTGCGTCCTCCTCATTTGTGAAGCTCGTCCTAGGATCCTACCCGGAAATGGATCACGTCGCCGTCCTGCACCGCGTAGTCCTTCCCCTCCAGCCGTAGGAAACCCTGCGCCTTCGCGTTCGCCTCGCTGCCGCACTGCAGCAGCGCCTGGGCCTGGATGACCTCGGCGCGGATGAACTTCCGCTCGAAGTCGGTATGGATGGTCCCGGCCGCCTGCGGCGCTTTCGTGCCGCGCGGGACGGTCCAGGCCTGGAGGATCTTCGAGGCGGTCGTGAAGAAGGTGATGAGCGACAGGAGGGCCGAGCCCTCCCGGATGACCTGCGGCAGGACCGACTCCTTCACCCCCAGCTCCCGCATCATCTCGGTCCGGTCCGCCGGCGGAAGCTCCATCAGCTCCGCTTCGAGCTTCGCGCACACGACCACCACGCGGGCCCCCTCGCGCTCCGCGAGCGCGCGGAGTGCTGCGACCGACGGCTCCGACGAGCCGCTTCCCTCCCCGACGTTCGCCGCGTAGAGCACCGGCTTCGCGCTGAGCAGATCCACCCCCCACGTCCCGGGGTGCTGCTCCGGTGCCAGGCTCAGGCTGCGGATCGTCCGTCCGGCGCCGAGTGCTGTGTCCCATGCGGCCAGCCGCTCGACGAGAGCCGCCGCCTTCTTGTCGCCGCTCTTCGCCAGCTTCTGCTCCTTCTCCTTGCGGCGCTGGACGACCTCGAGGTCCTTGAGGAGGAGTTCGGTGTTGACGACCTCGGCGTCGCGCGCCGGATCCGTCCCGCCCATCGGGTGGGCGACGTTTTCCTCCTCGAAGCAGCGCACGACGTGCAGGAGCGCGTCCACGCCGAAGACGTGGCTGAGGAACTGGTTGCCGAGCCCCTCGCCCTGGGAAGCACCCTTCACCAGGCCGGCGATGTCCACGACCTCGAGCGTCGTCGGGATCACCCGCTCCGGCAAGAGGAGCGCCGCCAGCGCGTCGAGGCGCGCATCCGCGACTGGTGCGACGCCGACGTGCTGGTCAATCGTCGTGAACGGGTACGGCGCCACCGCGGCGTGGCCGGCGGTCAGCGCGTTGAAGAGCGTGGACTTGCCGGCGTTGGGCAACCCCACCAGGCCGAGCTTTGTACTCATCGTCGTTCCGGTGTCTGACACCGGCCATTAGCGACGCAGCAACAGGACTCCGACAACGACGCACACCACCCCCAGCAGGCGCGAAAGGGTCAGCGGCTCGCGCAGCACCCACCAGCCGAGGAGGGCGGCCACCAGCGGGTAGGCGCCGGCGACCGGCGTCACCTGGGAGAGCGCGCCGCTCTTGAGCGCATGGTAGAACGCCATCTGCCCCACGAAGCTGGCGAGCAGGCCGCTGAGTGCGAGCAGCACCACCGACGTCCAGGGCATCGCGCGCACCGCCGCCCAGGGCGACCAGAGCCACGTGGCGACCACGAGGCCGACCACCACTCCCGCGCTGCGGACGACGACGCCCGCGGCGGGTGGGGCGCCGCCCAAGCCCACTTTCTCCATGAGGGGGACGATGCCCCAGATGCACGCCGTCAGCAAGGCCCAGAGAAACGCATTCATGTAACCTCCACTGGTGGGGTCAGACACCTCGCTTCAGCCACCCGACGGCGAGGTGTCACCTCCACTGGTGGGGTCAGACACCTCGCTTCAGCCACCCGACGGCGAGGTGTCAGACCCCAACTATTCGCGGCGAAATTGCTGCCAGAGCCGCCGGAAGCGGCTCTCGTACAGCAGCTGGTAGAGCGCCTGCTTGTCGGGGAACGCGCGCGCCGCCGCCTCGCGGAGCGCTGCCTGCTGGATCTCGATGTCGATGAGCGGCACATCCCCGGAGACGATCAGCTCGCAGATGCGGTCCGCCTGCCGCTGGAGCGCGCGCACCGTCTCGTCCTCGGCGCAGAGTGCGGAGAGCCGTGCCAGCAGCTCCTCCTTCACGTCCTCGCGGTTGACGGCCGAGAGCGGGATCAGCTCGACGTCCCGGCGCCGCTTCAGCGCCGTCAGGAACGGGATCGGCGACACACCCGCCGTCGCGACGATGGAGGGGCCGCGGTCGAAGGCCTCCTGCACCGCCTGCTCGAACGCCTTCGAGGAGAGCTCCATCTTGCCCAGCTCATCGAGGAAGAGGAGGAAGGCGCGCTGGACCCCGCGCCGGATCACCGGCACCGCCACGTTCTCGAGGACGGAGGGATTGACCAGGTACGGCCCGACGCGCGTGCCATGCTCGAGGCGGCGGTGCGCCAGCAGGACCTGCCGCCCGTCGAGCGGGCTGAGCCAGAACCCCACGCGCTGCTCCCCTTCCCGGCACTCCTCGGTCAGGAAGCCGTCGATCGGGCAGTGGCGCAGGGAGCGGACGAGCTCCTTCACGAGGGTGGTCTTGCCGCTGCCGGGCCGGCCGACGATGAGGAGGTGCTTCATCAGAGTGGCGAAGTGACTGAGTGGCAAAGTGGCCTGGCTCTATAAGGCGAGTGGACCCTTCCACTCTGCCACTTAGCCACTGGGCCACTTCATTCGAGCGGGAGGGACTTGCGCCGGTCCGACTTCTTGTAGTACTCCAGGGTCGGCAGGATGGGCGCGAAGTCCTCGGGATACGGGAGGAAGAAGGTCGCCGCCTCATAGACGCCCACGCTGGTCCGGACGGCCCCCTTGAAGACGCCGTACGCCGCGCCCGTGAAGAAGCTGCCGCCGGTGTCGCCGCTCGACATTCGCTGGCCGATGTTGAGCGGAATCTCCATCCACCCGCCGAGCGCATTGGCCAGCCCCCGCCCCAGCTTGTTGAAGGCCGGGTGGAGGTTGTACCGGCCCATCACCTCATCGACGCGGTCCTGCGCCGGCGGCGTAGGCGGCAGCTCGGCCCACACCGCCGAGGCTCCGACGCACACCGCCACGACCGCGATCCCGCTCAAGCGTCGCCACACCGTCATGTCATGTCCTCCGCCGGGCTCTGTGTGTGATGCGGCGCGCTGCCGGCCGCGCGGCCATGAGGCCCCGCGCGGCCAGGCTCACCACGCCGTCGGCGCCGATGATGAGATGGTCCAGCACTTCGATGCCCAGGAGTAGCCCCGCCTCGACGAGCCGCCCGGTCAGCTCCACGTCGTGCTCGGACGGCTCGGGATCGCCCGAGGGATGGTTGTGGGCGACGAGGACCGCGGCGGCGGAGGCGGCGATTGCCTCCTTGAAGAGCTCGCGGGGGTGGACGAGGCTCGCCGAGAGGCTGCCGACGGCGATGGGGCTGACGCGGAGCAGGCGGTGGCGGGCATCCAGGAGGAGGGCGACCACGTGCTCCTTGCGCTTGTCGAGGAGCCGCGGCCGCAGGACCGCGGCGGCCGCGTCAACGCTGTCGATGACCGGCCGTCCGCCGTCGGCGGGCAGCGCGATCCGCCGCGCGAGCTCCACCGCCGCCTTGAGCTGCGCCGCTTTCGCCGGACCGATGCCGTGGACCGACGAGAGCTGCTCCACCGACGCCTCCGCGAGGCTCCGCAGCGTCCCGAAGGCGGCGAGGAGCCGCCGCGCGCTGACGAGCACCGACTCGCCCGCGACCCCGCG
>Ga0155207_107_pt2 | contig 32068 bp, 32 predicted proteins | sample RifCSPhighO2_02_FD_106175 | JGI IMG/M metagenome (GOLD analysis project Ga0155207, IMG submission 106175) | Omnitrophica WOR_2 bacterium RIFCSPHIGHO2_02_FULL_67_20
GCGGTGGTCGATGACGGCACGGCGAGCGTCGAGACCCGCCTGGGGGCGATCCGGGACCTGGCGCTGGCCCGGCGCTCGACGGATCCCGGCGACGACCTGCTCGTCGTCGGCACCGACAACCTGTTCCGCTGGTCGCTCGCCCGGTTCGTGCAGGAAGCCCGGCGCCATGCCCCGAAGCCGAGCCTGGCGCTCTGGCGGGCGAAGTCGTTGGACGCCGTGAAAGAGTTCGGCGTCGTCACACGGGACCCGACGATGCGCGTCACCGCGTTCGTGGAGAAGTCGTCGCAGCCCCCGTCGGCGGAGGTGGCGCTGTGCGTCTACTTCTTTCCCGGGCCGATGTGCGGGGACATCCAGCGGTTCCTGGACGGCGGGGGCAATCCCGACGCGCCCGGCTACTTTCTCGAGTGGCTGGTGCGGCGGGGCGAGGTCTACGGCATCATGATGCCGGGCGCGTGGTATGATATCGGCTCGCTCGACTCGTACCAGACGGTGCTCAAGGAATGGCCGCAAGCGGGTGAGGAGTCCGGGGTGTAGGGTGAAGGGGTCATCTGCCAAGATCATTCGATAGGAGACCAGACATGCGGCGTCATCTGTTTACGTCGGAGTCCGTGACGGAGGGACATCCCGACAAGATTGCGGACCAGATCTCCGACGCGGTGCTCGATGCCATCTATGAGAAGGACCCGAACGGCCGCGTCGCCTGCGAGGCGCTGGTGACCACGGGCCTCGCGTTCGTCGCGGGCGAGATCACCACCTCGTGCTACATCGAGATCCCCCAGATCGTGCGCGAGACAATCCACCGCGTCGGCTACGTCGAGCCGGAGCACGGGTTTGCCTGGAAGACCTGCGGGGTCGCGACGGCCATCCAGGCCCAGTCGCCGGACATCGCTCTGGGGGTCGACAAGGGCGGGGCGGGGGACCAGGGCATGATGTTCGGTTATGCGACCCGGGAAACGCCCGAGCTCATGCCGCTGCCGATCATGCTCGCCCACCGCCTGGCGCGGCGCCTGGCCGAGGTGCGGAAGCAGCGGCTGGTCGACTACCTCCGGCCTGACGGCAAGACGCAGGTGACGGTGGAGTACCACGACGGGCACGCGGCGCGCCTCGAGGCGCTGGTCGTCAGCGCCCACCACAAGGCCGGCGTGTCCATGGCGCGGATCCGCGGCGATATCAAGCGGCTCGTCATCGAGCCGGTCGTGCCCAAGCTGTGGCTGGACCGGAAGACCAAGATCTTCGTGAACCCGACCGGCCGTTTTGAGGTCGGCGGGCCGATGGGGGACACCGGCCTGACCGGGCGGAAGATCGTCATGGACACCTACGGCGGCGTCATCGGCCACGGCGGCGGCGCGTTCTCGGGCAAGGACCCGACCAAAGTCGACCGCTCGGCCGCCTACATGGCCCGCTACGTGGCGAAGAACCTGGTCGCCGCGGGCGTCGCGGACCGGTGCGAAATCGAGCTCGCCTACGCCATCGGCGTCGCGGAGCCGGTGTCCATCATGGTCAACACCCATGGCACGGGCAAGCTCTCCGAGGCGAGCCTCCTGAAGATCATCCGGGAGCTCTTCGACCTGACGCCGGGAGGCATCATCCGCACGCTGAAGCTCCGCCGGCCCATCTACTTCAAGACCGCCGCGTACGGCCATTTCGGCCGCGAGAATGAAGGATTCCCATGGGAAGAAGTGGACCGCGTCAAGGACATCCAGCGCTCGGCGCGCCACCACTAGATCAGTAGGCAGAAAGCAGAAGGCAGCAGGCAGCGAACCGAGGGAGAGGAGTCGCATGGCGAGCCTAACCGCAGAGCGAGTGGAGACGCAACATGGAGCGAAGCGCTCGATGACCCGACGGAATCCATCCCGCGCGTCCCACATCGCGAATCCCAATCTGGCGAGCGCGGGACGCTCCAAGATCGATTGGGCGGAGGGCCAGATGCCGGTGCTGGGGCAGATCCGCCGCCGGGCGGCGAAGCGCCGGCCGCTCAAAGGGATGCGCCTGGCCTGCTGCCTCCACGTGACGACGGAGACGGCGCACCTGATGCTCACGCTCAAAGCCGCCGGTGCCGCGGTCACGCTCTGCGCCTCCAACCCGCTCTCGACCCAGGACGACATCGCCGCCAGCCTCGTGAAGGACTTCGGGATCTCGGTCTACGCCGTCCGCGGCGAGGACCGCGACACCTACTACGACCACATCCACGCCGTCCTCGCGCGCTCTCCCCACATCACGATGGATGACGGCGCGGACCTGGTGTCCACCATTCACAAGCAGCCGCACCGCTTCGGGCAGGACATCATCGGCGGGACCGAGGAAACGACGACCGGTGTCATCCGGCTCAAGAGCCTGGACGCCCAGGGCAAGCTGCGCTACCCGGTCATCGCGGTCAACGACGCCGACACCAAGCACCTGTTCGACAACCGCTATGGGACGGGCCAGTCCACGATCGACGGCATCCTGCGCTCGACCAACCGGCTCCTGGCCGGGTCGGTCTTCGTCATCGCCGGCTACGGCTGGTGCGGGAAGGGGCTGGCGCAGCGGGCCAAAGGTCTGGGGGCTTCCGTCATCGTGACTGAAATCGACCCTATCAAGGCGCTGGAAGCGGTGATGGACGGGTTCCAGGTGATGACCATGAAGCAGGCGGCTTCGCGCGGCGAGTTTTTCGTCACGGTGACGGGTTGCTCGAACGTCGTGACCGCGGAGCATGTGGCGCGGATGAAGGATGGAGCGGTAGTCGCCAACTCCGGCCACTTCGACGTGGAGATCGACCTGGAGGGGGTGAAGCGGATCGCCGCGCGGCGCCAGCAGATGCGGGAGCACATCACCCAGTTCACGCTGAAGGACGGCCGGCGCGTCAACGTGCTCGGGGAAGGGCGGCTGGTGAATCTGGCCTGCGCCGAGGGGCACCCGCCGGGGGTGATGGACATGTCCTTCGCCAACCAGGCGCTCTCCGCCGAGTACCTCGTCCAGCACAGCCGCCGCCTGGAGCCGCACGTCTATTCCGTGCCGAAGGAGATCGACCGCGAGATCGCCCGGCTGAAGCTCGCGGCACTCGGCGTCTCACTCGACCGCCTGACGCCGGAGCAGCAGAAGTACCTCTCGAGCTGGGAACTCGGCACGTAGCAAGGTAACCAGTAACCGGTTACCAGCAACCAGCAAGAGCGCCGAAAACCGAAACCGGTAACCAGAGCTTCTGGTTACCGGTTACTGGTTTCTGGTAACGCCGGCGCCGCCGGTTACGGGGTGCGCCGGAGGACCCGGACGCACCACCACACGGCCAGCACGTGCGGCGTCCAGACGGCGACGAGCACCGGCACCAGAGCGCGCTTGCCCATCCCCTCACAGAAGCCCACCAGCAGATAGTAGCCGATGCCCCAGGCCAGGCTGATCCCCAGCCCCTTGAGGTTGCCGCGGAGCGTGAGCTGGGTCGAGCCCGCGAAGGCGATGAGGCACACCACGAGGTTCATGAGGGGCAGCGTGACCTTCGAGGCGAGCTCGACGGCGTAGCGGCGCACGTCCATGCCCGTTTGCGCCAGGCGGATGAACAGCAGCCGCAGCTGCCCGTAGCGCATCAGGTCCGGCCGGCTCTGCGGCTCGATGAACGACTCCGGCTTGACCGGATAGCCGATGAGCCGCTCCACGAACGGCTCCGGTTCCCCCCGCAGTTTGCCCCCCGGTCCCGCCCGGTAGATCGTCCCGTAGAGCAGGAGCCAGCCATGCTTCGTCCAGACCGCCCGGCTCGCGTACAGGCTCTTCGTGGGCTTGTTGCGCCGGTCGTGCTCCAGAACGGTCAGGTTCTCCAGCTCCTGGGCCTTCAGGTCCAGCACCCGCGCGTGGTAGAGCCGGTTGAACGCGTCCATCATGGCCACGTTCTCGATGCGTTCGTCCGGCGCCCGGCCGCGGAACGACTCCTGCCGGAGCCGCTCGTACGCCACGGACGTCTTCGGCACGACGAAGTCGTTGACGACGAAGACGGCGAGGCTCGCGAACCAGCCGACGAACAGGAACGGCACGCTGGCGCGCAGGAGACTGGTGCCGCTGGCGTTCATGGCCAGGAGCTCCTGGTGGCGGGAGAGCCGCGAAGCCACGAACGCGCTGCTGAGGAGCAGGGCCAACGGCGAAGCCTTGACGAAGATGAGGGGAAGAAAGTTCAGGTAGTAGCGGGCGACGGTCCCGACCGGGATGTGGTACCGGAGGATCTCATCCAGGTGCTCAAAGAGGTCGATGACGCAGCTCAGGAAGAGGAAGACGCACAGGCACCACAACCACACCGGCAGGAGCTGCGTGACGGAGTACCGATCCAAGATGCGCATCAGATCCGCAGCCTTTGTGTTACGTGTAACGTGTTACGTGTCACGTCAGGGCGACGGCTGCCCGGTCCTTCCACGTAACACGTGACACGTGACACGTGACACGAAGGGGACGCGTTGTCCATTACCTTCGGACGGCGCGGGCGATCAGGATGCTGCTCACGATTCCGCCGACGATGTTCGGGCACCACATCGCCAGCCAGGGTGCCACCCAGCCCTTCAGGGCCACGGCGTTCATCCCGATGGAGGTGAGGTAGTACGCCATGAAGATCCCGAGGACCCACAGGTAGCTGGTGAGCCGCTCGTGGTGGTGGAGCCGGAGGCCGAGTGAGAGCCCGAAGGCGACGAAGATCAGCGCCGCGAAGGAGGCGGTGATCTTGCGGTGGAGTTCCAGGCTGACCGGCAGCGTCTCGATCCCCTGCGCGGCGAGTTGGTGGCGCTCGGCGAGCAGCTCCTTGAAGGTCATCTCCTTGAGCTTCTTGCCCATCCGCTCGGGGTCATCCTGGTCCGTGCGGAGCGCCATGGTATAGTCCGTGAAGTTGACCTTGTAGAACGAGCCGGGGTGCTTAAGGTCCCACTCGTCCACCGTGCCGTCGTAGAGCCGCAGTTGCACGCCGCGCTTATTTTGCAGGCGATGGAACTCGCCGTGGTCGGCGATGATGGTTCGCGTCGGGCCGTTGGGCTGCGGTTCGTAGATGCGGACCCCCTCGAGCTTCTGCCCCTCCACCCGGTAGACGAAGATGAGGTAGGGCGAAAACTCCTTGATGAAGGTCCCCGCCTCGAGGTAGGCGGTGGGCTGCTTGACGCCGATGGCCTTAAGCTGCCGGCGGAAGGCCAGGTGCGAGGCCGGCACCAGCCGGTCGTTCACGATGACCAGGGCGACGCTGATGACCGCTCCGACGAGCAGCAGCGGGAACACGAGGCGGATCGGCGGAACACCGGAGGCGCGCATGGCGATGAGCTCGTAGTCAGTGTTCAGCCGGCCGAACGCGAGCGTCATGGCGACCAGGCAGGCCATCGGCACGGTGAAGCTTAAGAGATAGGGAATCAGGTAGAGGATGAGCCGGACGATGTCGAACGGGCTCACCCCCTTCGAGACGACGAGCTCGGTGAACCGGATGATGTTGCCGATGAGCAGCACCGCCGTCAGCCCTCCCATCGTGACGACGAAGGGGGCGGCGTGCTCGCGCAGGATGTAGGTCCGGAGGATTCTCATGAACGGTTCGGGGTTCGGGGTTCGGGGTTCGGAGCCATTTCCCCGAACCCTGATCCCTGATCCCTGAACAGTCTAGCGCTCATCGAGCGGGGTCCTTGCGGCGGTCAACACGTACACCCTAGTTGCGCCCGCCCGCTTGAGCGCCAGCGCGCACTCATGAGCGGTGGCGCCGCTCGTGAGCACGTCGTCCACGAGCAGGATGGTCCGGTCGCGGACATCCCCGGGAAGGGCGGTGAAGGCTTCCCGGACGTTGCGCGAGCGCTCGCGCCATGACAGGCGGGTCTGCGTCGCGGTCCAGCGCGTCCGCGCCAAGGCGCGCGGCCGGCACGGCTTGCCGAGCGACCGGGCGATGGGGCGGGCCAAGTCCTCCGCCGGGTTGCCGCCGCCCAGCCAGCGCTTGAGCCCATGGAGCGGGACGGGCACGACCGCCGACACCTCCCCAAGAGGCAGCGACTCGCGCGCCGTCCGAGCCATTCCGTCAGCCAGCCAGCGGCCCAGTCGCCAGCGGCGGCGGTACTTGAAGCGGCGGATGGCGAGCCGGGCAGGGCCGGCATAACGCCAGGGCGCGCGGGCCAGCTCAAACGCGCGCGGAGCCTCGCGGCAGGCCGCGCAGTCCATGCGCGCGTCGAAGGCGCCCCGCAGCTCCACGCCGCAGCGCTGGCACGCGGGGGCGAGGGTGGCCGGCAGGGCGCGCTCGCAGCGGCGGCATACCGTCCGTTCTGCAGGGGAGGGGGCGTCGCAGAGCCGGCACGCCGGCGGATAGAGCAGGTTGGTCAACGCTGCGAAGAGAAACACGCGCTATGATAACGCTGATGCACGCTGATGGCAACGCTGATTCCAGGCGGATGACGTGGATGATGAAGCTTGACGCTGATACGGCCGTCCGCTAGTCTAATGATGATGTGTTTCGGCATCCATCGGGAGCTCCTCCTCACATCGCACGCGTTCCGGTTGCATGGCTGCTGATGGCCGTCACGACGCTGGGCATCGCCGCCTGCACGTCCCGGGCGCCTGAGCGCGCGATGCAGCCGGCCAATCGCCTGGGCCGCGAGCAGAGCCCGTACCTCCTCCAGCATGCCCACAACCCCGTCGACTGGTACCCATGGGGAGCGGACGCTGTCGCCAAGGCCCGCCGCGAACAGAAACCGATCTTCCTCTCGATCGGCTACTCGACCTGCCACTGGTGCCACGTGATGGAGCGCGAATCGTTCGAGCGTCCCGAGATCGCCGAGCTCCTCAACCGGTGGTTCGTCAGCATCAAGGTGGACCGGGAAGAGCACCCGGACCTGGACCAGGTCTACATGCATGCCGTGACCGCGCTCACCGGGCAGGGCGGGTGGCCGCTGACCGTCTTCCTGACGCCGGAGTTGAAGCCGTTCTTCGGGGGCACCTACTTTCCCCCGGAGCGGCGCGGGACGATGACAGGGATGAAGGAGCTCCTGCCCGCCGTCGCCGAGGCGTGGCGCGCGAGGCGCGAGGAGCTGAGGGCGTCCGCGGATGAGTTGACAGCGGCGCTCGGCCGGCTCCTGAACCGCGACGTCGCTCCAGGCATCTTCTCCGAGCAGCTGCTCCATGCCGCGTTCAATCAGGCGGCGGGGGCCTTCGACCCCGCGCACGGCGGGTTCGGCGACGCCCCCAAGTTCCCCCGCCCCCACGAGCTCACCTTCCTCTTCCGCTACTGGGCGCGGACCGGCGCGGCGCAGTCGCTCGAGATGGCGACGGCCACCCTCGACCACATCGCCCGCGGCGGCATCCATGACCATCTCGGCGGCGGCTTCCACCGCTACTCGACAGACAGCCAGTGGCTCATCCCGCATTTCGAGAAGATGCTCTACGACCAGGCGCTGCTCGCCCGCGCCTACCTCGAGGCCTACCAGATCACCCGCCGCCCGGAATATGCCGAGGCCGCGCGCGGCATCTTCGCCTACGTCCTGCGGGACCTCGCCGATGCGCGGGGCGGCTTCTACTCGGCGGAGGACGCCGACAGCGAGGGCGAAGAAGGGAAGTTCTACGCCTGGACCCAGGCGGACGTCCTCCGGGTGCTTGGCGAGGAGGAGGGCGGACTGTTCGCCCGGTTCTACGGCGTGACCCTGGAAGGCAATTTCTCCGCCGAAGGCTCCGCCGAAGGCGGATCCGTCTCCGGCGGAGGATCATCCTCTGCTAGTGGCGGAGAGCACGGCGCCAGCGTCCTCCACATCGACCAGCCGCTGGACGCCTTCGCGGCGCTGAACGGATTGGCTCCGGACGCGCTGCGCCGCCGGCTGGCCGCCTCGCGCGAACGGCTCTTCGCGGAGCGCGCCGCGCGGACGCGGCCGCACCGGGACGACAAAATCCTCACGTCGTGGAACGGCCTCATGATCGCCTCCCTCGCCTCGGGTGGAGCCGCCCTGGATGAGCCGCGCTATCTCGAGGCGGCCCGCCGGGCCGCCGACTTCATCCTCGGCCCGCTGGTCCGCGACGGCATCCTCCTGCGCCGCGAGCGCCGCGGCGACGCGCGCTACCCCGGCACGCTGGAGGACTACGCGTTCTTCGCCGATGGGCTGCTCGCGCTGTACGAGGCGACCTTCGAGCCGCGCTGGCTCGCGGAGGCCAAGCGGTGGACGGACGCGATGGTCCGGCGGTTCTGGGATGAGGAGCGGAGCGGCTTCTTCTTCCGCGGCAAGGACGAGGAGCCGCTCATCGTGCGCGCCAAAGAGCTGTACGACGGGGCCACCCCCTCCGGCAGCTCGGTGGCGGTGCTCGTCTTGCTGCGCCTCGGCCGGCTCACGGTGGATGAGCGGCTGGAAACGCTTGGCCGGCGCGCCCTCGAGGCGGCGGCACCGCTCCTGACGCAGACGCCCTTCGCCTATCCGGCGATGTTCGCCGCGGTGGATGTCGCCCTCGGGCCGACGCAGGAGATCGTCATCGCAGGCGATCCCGGCTCGCCCGACACGGCGGCGATGCTCCGGGCGGTGCATGAGCGGTTTCTGCCGCGCGCCGTCGCAGTACTCCATCCCCAAGGGCCTGAGCGGGCCGCGGTCGAGGCGCTCATCCCGTACGTGAAGGCTCAGGAGTCGCTCGGCGCTCGGGCGACGGCGTATGTGTGCGAGCACTTCGTCTGCACGCTCCCGACGCACGATCTCACCCAGTTGATCGAGCTGTTGCAAGCATCCGGAGCGTCGGCCGCGCGTGGGCGCGGAGAACAAGGAGGGGGCTGATGGCCAGCAAAGTTCGAGTGGAGCGCAAGGTCGCGCAGACGGCGCAGGCCGCATCACCGGCGGTCTCGCAGGGGGAGGTCGCGCAGGTGGCGTATGAGCTGTTTGAGCGCCGCGGAGGCGTGCCGGGGCACGACGTGGAGGACTGGCTTGAGGCGGAGCGGATTGTCAGGGCGCGGCGCCGCGGCGGCGCGCGATGATCCCACCACCTGCGCCAGCCCCGGTCCGGAAGCCGTGCATCCTCATTGTGGACGACGTGCAGAACATCCTCGCCGTGGTCTCGCGCCGCCTCCAGAGCTGGGGCTACGAGCCGCTGATCGCGGAGAGCGGCGAGGAGGGGCTCGCCATCGCTGAGGCACAACTCCCCGACCTCATCCTGCTCGACGTCATGATGCCCAAGATGAAGGGGCGGGAGGTGTGCGCGCGCCTCAAGGCGAACCCGAAGACCCAGCACATCCCGGTCATCTTCACGACCGCCCTCGGCCTCGCCGACCACATCAAGGCGGGGATGGACTTGGGCGCGGCGGACTACATCGTGAAGCCCTTCGAGCCGGCTGAGTTGAAAGAACGCATCGCGAGTGTGTTGGCCCGCCATCAGCGCGCTGGGAACTCACCCTGAGGCAACGCGGATAGATCATCTGCGTAATCCAGCTTTTCAATCGGCGTAATCAGCACCTTGGGGCAGTGCCCGTCCATCTCCCCTCTAGACCCTCCGTCGAGATTGTGCGACAATAGTGCTTGGCCTATCCGTGTTTTGCATCCCACCACGTTGAAAGGACCAATGGCACCGAGCGATCACCCATCCAGCACGCCCGTTCCGGCAGCACCCCTGGCGCCTGCTCCACCGGGACCGATGTTCGATGACTTGGGGCTGCACGCGGACCTCCTCAAGAGCATCCACGACATGGGCTTCATCCGGCCCACGCCCATCCAGGCGCAGGCGATTCCGGTCATCCTCTCCGGCCGGGACGTCATCGGCCTGGCCCAGACCGGCACCGGCAAGACGGCCGCCTTTGTCCTGCCCATCCTCCACCGGCTCCTGCTGGGCCGGCACAGCCGCCACGTCCGCACCCTCATCGTGGCACCGACCCGGGAGCTCGCGCTCCAGTCCATGGAGCAGATCAAGGGGCTCTCGCGCCACGTCCCGCTGAAGGGCGTGGCCATCTTCGGCGGCGTGCCGATGGAGCCGCAGATCACCGCGCTCGCCCATGGGGTGGACATCATCTCGGCGACCCCGGGCCGGCTCCTCGACCACATCTACTCGGGCCGCATCGACTTCATCGACCTCAGCGTGCTCGTCCTCGACGAGGTGGACCGGATGCTCGACATGGGCTTCCTGCCCGACATCCAGAACATCCTGCGCCTCCTGCCGCCCAAGCGGCAGAACCTGGTGTTCTCCGCCACCCTGCCGCCGGAAATCCAGAAGCTGGTCCACCAGATTCTGCACGACCCGGTGACCATCCAGATCGGCCAGCGCTCCTCGCCGGCCGTCGGCATCCGCCACGCCGTGTACCCGGTGCCGCGGCACCTGAAAACCGAGCTCCTCATGCGGCTCCTCCGCCAGCCCGACATGAGCTCCGTCCTCATCTTCACCCGGACCAAGTCCTACGCCTCGCGGCTCTCGGAGGCACTCGGCCAGAAGGGCCTCAGGGTGTCCGTGCTGCACGGCGACCGCAGCCAGAGCCAACGCCTGCGCGCGCTCGAACAGTTCCGGAAGGGCCGCAGCCAGGTCATGGTGGCGACCGACATCGCGGCCCGGGGCCTCGACATCGACGACATCAGCCACGTCATCAACTTCGATGTCCCGAACACCCCGGAGGACTATGTCCACCGCATCGGCCGCACCGCGCGCGTCGATGCGACCGGCGACGCCTTCAGCCTCATCTCGCACGACGAAGAGCCCATGATCACCGAGATCGAGAAATCGCTCAAACGCACACTCCCCCGCGTGACCCTGCCCGACTTCGATTACAAGCGCGGCGGACCCGGCCCTTCGCACACCCGTCCCGCGCACGCCGGCCACCACGGTCGCGGCGGCCCTCACCGGCCCGGATCTTCCCACGTCTCCGGCGGTCCTCACGGGTTCGGCGCTCCCCGCCGGCGCCGCCGCGGCGGCAGCGGACACGGCCCAGGCCGGCCGCACTAACAGATGCACATCGGCCTCGTCGGCCTGCCGCAGGCGGGGAAGAAGACGCTCCTGCGCCTCCTCACGCGGGTGGACGCCTCGGCGGCATCACCGGGCAATGGCGCGGTCCCCGGCGTCTGCCCGGTGCGGGACCCGCGCGTGGACCGTCTCGCCGCGCTCTACCAGCCCAAGAAAATCACCCACGCGACCATCCAGTACCTCCTCATGCCGGACCTCACCAAAGATTCCCCCAAGAACCAGGAGCTGTTCCGCTCGCTCCTCAACGTGGACGTGCTGGCCGCGGTCGTGCGCGCCTTCACGGACGAGGCGGTCTTCCACCTCGAGGGGTCGGTGGATCCGCTGCGGGACATCGACATGATCCTGGCGGAGCTCATCCTCAACGACTTGCTCTTCGTCGAGAAGCGGCTCGAGCGGATCGCCAAGGAGCGCACTCAGCGCAGCGGGATGGACCGGGCCAAGGAAGAAACCCTGCTGAAGGCATTCCAGGCCCGCCTGAACGACAGCCTGCCGCTGCGCACGCTCGAGCTCAGCCCAAATGAGCAGCAGCTCTTGAGCGGGGCACCCCTCCTCTCCTGCAAGCCACTCCTGCTCATCCTCAACGTCGGAGACGAGGACGTGCGCGACAAGCGCCTTGCGGACGACGTGGCGCAGCGCTGGGCCGCCCACCAGGTCCATGTCGTGCAGGTGTCGGCCAAGATCGAGGAAGAGCTGGCGGCACTCGAGGACCCGGCGGAGCGCGCCGCGTTCCTGAAAGAGCTCGGCATCGCGGAGTCGGCGATTGACGTCCTCACCCGCGTCAGCTACGAAGCGCTCGGACTCATCTCCTACTTCACGGTCGGCCCTGACGAGGTGCGGGCCTGGACGGTGCGTCGGGGCTCGGCAGCGCCGGCGGCGGGCGGCGTCATCCATTCCGACATCGAGCGCGGGTTCATCCGCGCGGAGCTCATCAAGTATGGCGACCTCATCAGTCTGGGCAGTGAGCAGGCGGTGGCGAGTGCGGGCAAGGCGCTGTTGAAGGGGAAGGAGTACGTCGTCGAGGACGGCGACATCCTCAACTTCCGCTTCAGTGTGTGAGATGAGGAGACAGGATGCAGGACCCCGGACGGGAGGAAAAAAGATGAAGCGAGTCGGATGGGTGCTCGTGGCGGTGAGCGTGTGGGGTGTCTCCGCCGCTCGTACGGGCGCGGAGACCATCAGCGCGGAGTCGAAGATCACGGCGGTGACGGTGTTCCCGGACCGGGCCGGCGTGACGCGGCAGGCCACGCTCACCCTGTCCAAGGGCCAGCACACCGTTGCGCTCTCGCCCCTGCCGAGCGGCATCGAGCCGTCCTCCCTGAGCGCCAGAGGCGCCGGCGAGGCCGAGGTGACGCTCTACGGCGTTCGGCTCGTGACCACGGAGCGCGAGACGGCTCAGGATCCCAAGGTCGAGCAGCTCGAGGACGGCATCCGGGACACCCTGCGCAAGCAGCAGCAGCTGCGCAACACCAAGCAGGTCCTAGCGCAGGAGCGGGAGTACCTCGAGTCGATCCACGCCGCGTCGAGCCAGCAGATCGGCAAGGACCTCATCACGAAATCGCCGAGCGCCTCGGATGCCGCGGCCCTCTTGGCCTTCCTCGACGAGTCGATGCTGAAGACCTTTGAGCGCGACCAAAAGGCCGATGAAGAGCTCGAAACACTCGGCCGCGAGCTGGATAAGCTCCAGCGGGAGCTTTCCCGCCTCACCGAGGGCCGGCGCCGGCAGGAAACCGCCGTCCTCGTGGAGCTGGAGGCGAGCAAGTCGGGGTCGTTCCGCCTGGAGGTGTCCTACCGGGTCCCCGGCGCCGCATGGGAGCCGGCCTACGAGGCCCGCGCCTCCGGCGGGTCCGACGAAGTGGAGCTGGCGACCGCCGGGATGGTGCGCCAGCAGACGGGCGAAGATTGGACCGATGTCCTCCTCACCCTCTCGACCGCGCGGCCGGCGCTCGCGGGGTCGATGCCGGAGCTCGAACCGTGGTTCCTGAGGCCGTGGGAGCCGGTCGCGTTCGAACGGAAGGCGCGCCTGATGGCCGCCTCGGCGCCGGCGAGATCTGAAATGGCCATGGGCCAGCTTCAGGAGGGGGCGCCGGCCGAACAACCGGCGAGGGAGCAGGAAGGTCGGGTCGCCTACGCGACGGTGGAAGCGGCCGGCCCCTCCGTGACGTTCCGCCTGCCCCGGCCCGCGTCCGTCCCGTCCGACTGGCAGCCCCACAAGGTGCCTGTCGCGTCGGCCCGGTTTCCGGCGGAGCTGGCGTACGAAACGACCCCCAGGCGGCTGCCGTACGCGTTCCTGCGCGCCAAGGTCACCAACACGAGCGAGGCACTCTACCTGCCCGGGACGGTGTCGGTCTTCCTCGATGGCACGTTCGTGGCGACCTCGGCGCTGAAGCAGGTCGCACCCGGCGAGTCGTTCGACCTCTACCTCGGCGTCGATGAGCGCGTGACGGTCGAGCGCAAGACGCTCAAGGAGCGCGTGGAGGTGAGCCTCCTGCCGGGGCTGCGCGGCAAGACCAAGTCTACCGACTACGAGTTCCTCACCATCATCGAAAACTTCACCGGGCGGCGCGTCAGCGTGACGGTGTTCGACCAGGTGCCGGTGTCGGAGCGCGAGGAGATCGTGGTCGAGTCGGTCCGCCAGGAGCCGGCTGCGGTCGAGAAGGACGAGGAGAAGCCGGGCGTCTTCCATTGGCAGCTGGACCTTGCCCCGAACCAGAAAGAGGAGCTCCGGCTGTCCTACCGCGTCAAGCACCCGGTGGAGATGCAAATTCAATAAAGGCGTTCTGGGTTGGGGGTTCAGGGTTGGGGGCACGCCCCGAACCCCGAACCCTGAACCCCGAACCGAGTCTGATGGCGCAAGATCATAGCTTTGATTTCGTCTCGAAGGTCAACATGCAGGAGTTCCGCAACGCGCTCCAGCAAGCGCAGCGGGAAATCAGCACCCGGTTCGACTTCAAGGGCAGCAGCGCCGCGGTGGTCTTCGAGGACGCGCAATCGCCGCCCCTCCTGAAGGTCACGGCGGACAACCACGCCCAGCTCTTCAGCGTGGTGGACGTGGTGCACGGCAAGCTCGCCAAGCGCGGCGTCCCGCTGGCTGCGCTCTCGTGGAAGGAGCCCGAGCAGCTGCCGGGCGGCTCGATGAAACGGCACGCAGCACTCCAGCAGGGCATCTCTTCCGACCAGGCACGAGAGATCGTGAAAGCGATCAAGGATCTGGGGCTGAAGGTTCAGCCGCGCATCGAGGGCGATGCCGTCCGCGTGTCGGGGAAGCAGCTCGATGACCTGCAGGCGGTGGTCCAGACGGTCACGCAGCGCTCGTTCGGCATTCCGATTCAAGCGGAGAACTACCGGTGAAGAAGAGTCCATAGTCCGCAGTCCGCAGTTCGTAGCCGGATCTGTTCGAGGGACAGTCTTGGCTACGGTCTACGGACTATCGACTACGGACTAGACACGGAGGTCGGGATGACGGGAGGAAAGTGTTGTGGGGTGTGCAAGGTCGTCGGGCTCCTCGTCGGCATCGGCGCCCTGAACTGGGGGCTGGTGGGAATCTTCCAGGTGGACCTCGTGGCGAAGCTGTTGGGAGACATGACCATGCCGGCCCGCATCGTCTACGGCATCATCGGGGTGGCGGGCCTGCTGAAGCTCGTCTCGCTGGTTAAGTGCTGTCCCTGCAGTTCGGGCAGCTGTCAGACCAAGTCGTAATCCTGTGATCGCATGGCACATCCCATCTCCGGCTCGGGCGGCGAGATCCTGAAGCTGGGCCCGCCCGCGACGGGAACCATCGTCGTATCGGTGGACGCGCGGCGCGCGCCCTCCCCGTTCACCGCCGCGGTGCAGACGCTCTTCCCCGGGGGGGAACTGCCGGTGCACCGCTGCCGGGATTGGGATGAGGTGTGGGTGGTGCTCAAGGGGCAGGGACGCGTGACGCTGGGCGAGGGTGTGAGCACGACGGTCGTGCACGGTGCGGTGCTCTCCGTCCCGCGGCAGACGTGGTTCGGCCTGCGCAACACCGGCAACGGGCCGCTCCAGGCGGTGGTGGTGTCAGCACCCGCCGGCGCGGACGGGCTCTTCCGGGAACTCGCCCAACTCGGCCACACACCGGACCCCGCGGCCGTCCAGCAGATCGCTGGGCGCTACGGGGTTGAGCTCCGCCCAGCCGCGCCCGCGCAGGCCGCGCGACCGGAGAGAGGCGGGCGATCTCGGCGGCGCCGGGGCGGGGGGCGAGGGCGGGGCAGATCGCACCCCGCGTCGGCACAGCCCCAGGCCGCACCACAGCCGGCGCTTCCACCGCCACCGGCCGTGTCCGTTGTCCGGCCGGTTCAGGGAACTGGCGCGGCGGTCCAGCAGCTGGCCGGTCAGGGCGGGGGCCGCCATCGCCGGCGGCGCAGAGGCGGGCGGGGTCGGGGTGAGGGTCGGAAACCGGCGGTGACGCCACCATCCGCACTGCCGTCTCAGGGGCAGAAGCCCCAGCCCTCAGCGCCTCAGCCGTCCGGGTCCGGGCGCTCAAAGAAGCGGGACGGGCGCCGCCGCTCCCGCCACGTGAAGGAAGTGTACATGGGCGGGAAGTGGGTCCAGGTGTCGGGGGAAGGCCCGGTGATTGCGTCCAGCGACTCCGGCAGGGAGCGCCATCGTCAAGTGGACGATGACGGCCCCGGCGGCCCGCTCTCCGTATCGCTCTAGGTCCGCCAAGCGTCGTCTCGGGTGAACCCCGTACCACGGCCTGACGGCCGTGGCCTCCTGAGATTCCCTTCGGGTTGACCACCATTCCTCCCCGCCCTGACGGGCGGGGCTTCCCCGTGGTACGGGGTGAACGTCACCCGGGTAACGTTTACCCGTATATAGATGCCGGATGCAGGACCCAAGACCTGAGTCTGGCGTCCTGCGTCCTGTTGAACATGGACCCTGTGAAAGCAGACATTGTTGTCATCGGCGCCGGTCCCGGCGGATACGCTGCCGCATTCTACGCGGCGGATAAAGGCCGCCGGGTCATCCTCGTGGAGCAGGACGCGCGGCTGGGGGGTGTGTGCCTCAACCGCGGGTGCATTCCTTCCAAGGCGCTTCTCCACGCGACCGAGCTCATGCGGGAGGCCAAGGAGCTGAGCAGCGCACGCGGCATCACTTTTGGCGAGCCCTCCGTCAGCCTGGAAAAGCTCCGCGCCTGGAAGGAGTCCGTCCTCGCCAAGCTGGCGGGGGGCATCGGCACGCTGGCGAAGGCGCGCGGGGTGCAGATTCTCCATGGGCGCGGCCACTTCGAGGACTCCACGACCCTGCGCGTCGAAACGTCGGAGGGGCAGAAGTTCCTCACCTATCAGACCGCCATCATCGCCGTCGGCTCGAAGCCGGCGATGCCCCAGGCGTTCGATGTGGGCAACCCGCGGATCATGACCTCTACCGAGGCGCTGGACCTTGCGGAGATCCCGAAGGACCTCCTCGTCGTCGGCGGCGGCTACATCGGCTTGGAGCTTGGCACCGTGTTTGCGACGCTGGGCAGCCGCATCGTGCTCGCCGAGGCGCTGGACTCCATCTTGATGGGGCTCGACGCCGATCTGGCCCGTCCGGTCCTGCGGTACGCGCAGACACACTTCAAGGAGGTGCGCCTGGGTGCGAAGGTGCTCAAGATGGCCACGAGTAGTCAACAGATCAAGGTGACGTTCGAGGCGGGGAACGCCCAGAAGGGCGAGCTCTACGACCGGGTCCTGGTCGCCGTCGGGCGCACCCCCAACTGCGCGAACTTGGGGCTGGAGAATACGAAGGCCGCGCGGAACGAGCGGGGCTTCATCAGGGTCAACGCGCAGCAGCAGACGGACGACCCCGCCATCTACGCCATCGGGGACGTCGTCGGCGGCGCCATGCTCGCCCACAAGGCCTCGAAGGAGGCGCGCGTCGCGGTCGAGGTCATCACCGGCGAATCGAGCGCCTTTGAGCGGATCACCATCCCGGCGGTCGTCTTCACCGACCCCGAGGTGGCCTGGTGCGGCCTCACCGAGTCCGAGGCCCGGGCGAGGGGGATCGCCGTCGAGGTGGCCAAGTATCCGTGGTCCGCCTCTGGCCGGGCGCTCTGTCTGGACCGGACGGACGGGCTGACCAAGCTGGTGATCGAGCCGAAGACGGAGCGGATCCTGGGCGTGGGCCTGGTCGGTGTGCGCGCCGGCGAGCTCATCGGCGAAGGAGTGCTCGCCATCGAGATGGGCGCCACCGCCAAGGACCTAGCCGAGTCGGTTCACCCGCACCCGACGCTCTCCGAGACGCTCATGGAGGCGGCGGAGCTCTTCTACGGCACCTCCACCCACGCGCTCTCGCGCCGCCGCCCCAAACCTGCCCAGGCGGAGCGGTGATGAGCGCGCGCATCCTCGAAAAATAGGCTTGACAAGCTTGGGGAATATTCAATATACTTTATCCATAGGATTAATAGTCTATGCAGATGCTTTCGAAGAAGTCCAAGTACGCGCTCCGAGCGCTCCTCGCGCTGGCCAGACGGCCGAGCGAGGGGCCGGTCCTCATTTCCGAGCTGGCCGAGCAGGAGGGCATTCCCAAGAAGTTCCTTGAGCTCATCCTGCTCGAGCTGAAGAACAACGGTATCCTCCAGAGCAAGAAGGGCAAGGGAGGCGGCTACTTCCTCGGCCGGAAGCCGGACGCGATCAGCTTAGGAGAGGTGATCCGCGTGCTCGACGGTCCGCTCGCCCCGCTGCCGTGCGTCAGCCAGACCGCCTACCACGCGTGCGAGGAGTGCGGGGATGAGGCGACCTGCGGCATCCGAGCCGTCATGAAGGATGTCCGGGATGCCACATCCACCATCCTTGACCGCGAGAGCCTGGCCGACGTGCTCAGGCGGACGGAGCGGCTGCAGCAAGAGAAGAAGAAGGTGTTGGTGTACGCCATCTGATTTTTGTCCTCATTACTCTACTAATAGAATAGGGAATATAGACTATATGACAAGACGGCTGGTGTTGGGAGCGCTCGTGGTGGTGATGGTTGCCGTAGCTGGAGGGGTCCTCAACGCGCGCTCTGACGTCGCTCTTAAAGAGCAGACGCTGTTGAACGTCTCCTACGACCCCACGCGGGAGCTGTATCAGGAGTACAACGCGGCCTTCGCCAAGCACTGGAAGGGGAAGACCGGGGAGGACGTGAAGATCGAGCAGTCGCACAGCGGCTCCAGCAAGCAGGCCCGCGCGGTCATTGACGGGCTGGAGGCCGACGTCGTGACGCTGGCACTGGCCTACGACATCGACGCCATCGCCGGGAAATCCGGGCTGCTGCCGAAGGACTGGCAGAGCCAGCTGCCGCGCCGCAGCGCGCCATACACCTCCACGATCGTATTCTTGGTGCGGAAGGGCAACCCGAACACCATCAAGGATTGGGACGACCTCATCCGGCCGGGTATTGCCGTCATCACCCCCAACCCGAAGACCTCAGGGGGCGCGCGCTGGAACTACCTGGCGGCGTGGGGCTACGCCTTAAAGAAGCGGGGAGGCGATGAGGCGAAGGCGAGGCAGTTCATGACGGCGCTCTACAAGAACGTGCCGGTGCTCGACTCCGGGGCGCGGGGTGCGACGACGACCTTCGTCGAGCGGGGGATCGGCGACGTCCTGATCAACTGGGAGAACGAGGTGCTGCTTGCGGTGCGGGAGTTCGGGGCGGATCGGTTCGAGCTCGTCGTTCCTTCGGTGAGCATCCTGGCCGAGCCGCCGGTGGCGGTGGTGGACGCGGTGGCGGAGCAGCACGGCACGCTTGAGCTGGCCCGGGCGTATGTGGACTACCTGTACTCTGAAGAAGGGCAGGAGATTGCGGCCAAGCACTACTACCGGCCGACGCTCGCGTCGGTGGCGGCGGCGCACGCGGCACGGTTCCCGGCGGTGGAGCTGTTCACGATCGACGCGGTGTTCGGCGGATGGCAGAAGGCGCAGACAACCCATTTCGATGACGGCGGACTCTTCGACCAGATCTACCAGCCCGGCCGCTGACGCCGGACTCCGGGTAGCGGCGCCGGCGCGGGCCAGGCGCCGCACTATCCTGCCCGGCTTCGGCCTGACGCTCGCCTTCACGCTGGCGTATCTGAGCCTCATCGTGCTCATCCCGCTCTCCGCCACGTTCGTGAAGGCGTCAACGCTCGGCTGGGCCCAGTTCTGGCGCGTGGTGACGGAGCCGCGCTCGCTGGCCTCGTACCGGCTGAGCTTCGGCGCCTCGTTCCTGGGCGCTGCGGTGAACGCGGTCTTCGGTCTGGTCGTCGCGTGGGTGCTGGTGCGCTACCGGTTTCCAGGAAGGCGCCTGCTGGATGCGCTGGTGGACCTGCCGTTCGCGCTGCCCACGGCGGTGGCCGGCATCACCCTCACGACGCTGTGCGCGCCGGGCGGGTGGGTCGGCCGGCAGCTCGCGCCGCTCGGCATCAAGGCGGCGTTCAGCCCACTCGGCGTCGTGATCGCGCTCACGTTCATCGGGTTGCCGTTTGTCGTGCGGACCATCCAGCCGGTCCTGCAGAACCTGGACGCCGAGATCGAGGAGGCGGCCGCGAGCCTGGGTGCTAGCCGCTGGCAGACGTGGCGGCGCGTCATCCTGCCCGAGCTGTGGCCAGCACTCCTGACCGGTATCGCACTCGCCTTCGCGCGCGCCGTGGGCGAGTACGGGTCGGTCGTCTTCATCTCCGGCAACATGCCGATGAAAACTGAGATCACCCCGCTCCTCATCATCACCAAGCTCGACCAGTACGACTACGCGGGTGCCACCGCGATCGGTGTCTTCATGCTGGTCGTGTCCTTTGTCCTGCTGCTCGTCATCAACGTGCTCCAGTGGTGGAGCGGACGGCGGGCGGCATGAGGGTCACCGAACCGGCTTCAGTGCGATGGACCTTGATCGCCATCGCCGTCCTCTTTCTTGGGCTGTTTCTGGTCCTGCCGCTGGCGACGGTGTTGCTGGAGGCGTTCCGGAACGGGGCGGGGGCGTACCTTGCCGCTCTGCGCGAGCCAGAGGCGCTGGCCGCCGTCCGACTGACGCTGCTCGCGGCCGGCATCGCGGTGCCGCTCAACGTCGTCTTCGGTATCGCCGCGGCCTGGGCCATCGCGAAGTTCGAGTTTCCGGGCAAGCAGGCGCTGATGACGCTGATCGACCTGCCGTTCTCCGTCTCGCCGGTCGTGGCCGGCCTCATCTACGTCCTGCTCTTCGGACGCCAAGGCTGGTTGGGGCCGTGGCTGGCCGCGCACGATGTGACCGTCATCTTCGCCGTGCCCGGCATCGTGCTGGCGACCCTCTTCGTGACCGTTCCCTTCGTCGCCCGGGAGCTCATCCCCGTGATGCAGGCGCAGGGAACCGAGGAGGAGGAGGCGGCCCGCGTGCTCGGCGCCGGCGGCTGGCAGACGTTCTGGCGGGTGACCATCCCCAACATCAAGTGGGGGCTGCTCTACGGCGTCATCCTCTGCAACGCGCGGGCGATGGGCGAGTTCGGCGCGGTTTCGGTGGTGTCCGGCCACATCCGCGGGCGGACCACCACGATCCCGCTCCATGTTGAAATCCTCTACAATGAGTACCACACCGCGGCCGCCTTCGCCGTCGCCTCGCTCCTGGCGCTCCTGGCGTTGGTGACCCTGATCATCAAGACGTTCGTTGAGTGGAAGGTGCAGCATGAGCATTGAGGTCCGCAACGTCACGAAGCTCTTCGGCCATTTCGCCGCGCTGAAGGACGTCAGCCTCACGGTGCCTTCCGGCGAGCTGGTCGCCCTCCTGGGCCCCTCCGGGTCGGGGAAGACGACGCTCCTGCGCATCATCGCGGGGCTGGAAACGCCGGATGAGGGCAGCGTCCACTTCGACGGCGAGGACGCCACGGCGCGCAACCCGCGCGACCGGCGGGTCGGCTTCGTGTTCCAGCACTACGCGCTCTTCCGCCAGATGACCGTGTTCGACAACGTCGCCTTCGGCCTGCGGGTCAAGCCGCGCTTCGAGCGGCCCTCGCCGGCCAAGATCGCCGAGCGCGTGCACGAGCTCCTCGCGTTGGTGCAGCTGGAGCGGATGGCCGGCCGCTATCCGTCGCAGCTTTCCGGCGGCCAGCGCCAGCGGGTCGCCCTCGCCAGGGCGCTGGCGGTGCAGCCGAAGATCCTCCTGCTGGATGAGCCTTTCGGGGCGCTGGACGCGAAGGTCCGGCAGGAGCTGCGGCGGTGGCTGCGCCGTCTGCACGATGAGATCGGCATCACCAGCGTCTTCGTCACGCACGACCAGGATGAGGCGCTGGAGGTGGCCGACCGGGTCGCCGTCCTCCACGAGGGGCGCATCGAGCAGGAGGGCTCGCCCGAGGAGGTCTACAATCATCCCGTCTCCCCGTTCGTCTTCCACTTCCTCGGCAACGTCAACCTCTTCCACGGGCGCATCGAGGGCGGCACGATGCATGTGGGGGAGTTCAGCCTGGAGCTGCCCAAAGGGACCCAAGCCGACGCCGCCTCCGCGGTCGCCTACGCCCGGCCCCACCTCTTGGACATCGACCACACGCCGCTACCGGGCCGGCCGCACTTCCGCGCTACGATCCGGCACATCAACGCCGCCGGCCCGGTCGTGCGGGTGGAGCTGGCGACCGGCTCGGGAGGGATCGTGCACGCGGAGCTGCCGCAGGAGCGGTACCGCGTCCTCGGGCTGCAGCGGGGGGCCGAGGTGTACGTCAGCGTGAAGGACATGAAGGTATTCACCAGCCCCCACGGCACGTCCGGCGCCGGCATCTGAACAGAAGTAGTTGACAGTCGGATGGGGAAGCGGAGAATGACTGTCATTAGAAGTTGTTTCATAAATCCTATGGAGGGGATTTCGGTGATTCCAAGAGCTGATTTCAGTGATGAGGTCCGACGGTAATCACCGTAATCAGCTTTGAGAAATCACCGTAATCGCTCCCAGCGAGTATTTGCGAAACCAGTTCATGATCACCCGATCGGCGGTTTCCCGTCCCTCCTCATGGCTGGCCGACTGCAGCGTGGTGGCGCTGCTCGCCGCCCTGCTCTACGGAGTGGTGCAGGTGGGCCGGCACTGGCAGGCGCCGCTCCAGCTGCGGGTGGACATTGACCTGAGCCTGTGGGCGCTGCCCGGCTATACCCTGCTGTCGCTCTTGCGGGGTAGTGCCGCCTACGGCGTCTCGCTGGGGTTGGCCCTCGCCTACGGCTACACCGCCGCGCACCGGCCGCGCGCCGAGCGGCTCCTCCTGCCGCTGCTGGACGTCCTGCAGTCCATCCCGGTGCTCGGCTTCCTGCCCGGTGCGGTCCTCGTCCTGGTGGCGCTCTTCCCCCGCACCAACACCGGTCTGGAACTCGCCTCTATCCTCATGATCGTCACGAGCCAGGTCTGGAACCTCGCGTTCAGCTTCTACCAGTCGCTGCGCGGTATTCCCCTCGAGCTTCGGGAAGCTTCGCGGGTCTACCAGTTCAACTGGTGGCAGTGCTTCCGCCGCGTCGAGCTGCCCGCCGCCGCGGTCGGCCTGGCGTGGAACAGCATGATGGCGATGGCCGGCGGGTGGTTCTTCCTCATGGTGTGCGAGTCGTTCACGCTGGGCTCCCACGACTTCCGCCTCCCGGGCCTGGGCGCCTACATGAGTGCCGCGATTAGCCAGCGCTCCACGCGAGCTATCGTCGCCGGTCTGGCCGCCATGGTGGTGATGATCACGCTCGTGGACCTGTGCGTCTGGCGGCCGGTCCTGGTCTGGGTGCAAAAGTTCCGCATGGAAGAGACGGCGGCTGGAGGCCGGCGGGAGACGCTCCTCCTGACGTGGCTCCGCCACTCGTGGTTGGCGCGCTCGGCGATGGCCACGGTGGCGCATCCCATCAGCGAGTGGCTCGCGACCGCTACCCATCCGCTCCACGAGCCGCCGGCCCCTCCGGTGGTGGCGGCCCGCGCGGCGCGTGTGCTGAGCTGGCTGGGTGCCGCCCTCGGTGGTCTCCTCATCATCTGGGCGGCCGTCCGGCTGGTCCGGCTGCTCGGCGGGCTGAGCCTGGCTGAATGGCTGGATGTGCTGGCCGGGTCGGCGCTGACGTGCGTGCGGGTTTTCGCGGCGGTCCTGCTCGGCAGTCTGTGGGTGATCCCGGTGGGGATCTGGATCGGCCGGTCGGAGCAATGGCGCAGCCGCTTCCAGCCGCTGGTGCAGATCGCCGCGTCGTTTCCCGCCCCGATGCTCTATCCCTTGATCCTCCTCACGCTCCATGCGCTGGGGTGGGGGTTGGGGGTCGGGGCGGTGCTCTTCATGCTCATCGGGACCCAGTGGTATATGCTGTTCAACGTGCTCGCCGGAGTCTCCGCCGTGCCCACGGAGCTGCGAGAGGCGGCCCGGGCGTATCGCTTCACCTCGAGCCAGCGGTGGCGCGTCGTCTGGTGGCCGGCAGTGTTCCCCTACCTCATCACGGGATGGGTCACGGCGGCCGGGAGCGCCTGGAACGCCAGCATCGTCGCGGAGTACGTGTCCGTTGGGCCGCAGATCTTCGTGACGAAGGGGCTGGGCTCGCTGATTTCGCTCGCCGCCAGCCAGGGCCGCTATGATGTGCTCTCGGCCGGCGTGCTGACGATGGCGGTCCTGGTCGTCCTCATCAACCGGTACCTGTGGAAGCCGCTCTACCGGCTTGCTGAAACGCGCTACGCGCTCTGACGCGACACCCGCCATGCCTGCTGAGACGCCGAACGGACACGACCCGCTCGTGAAGCTCGCGAGCGTCGGACACGTGTTTTCGCTGCCGTCCGGCAAGCCGCTCCCGGTCCTGGAAGACATCAACCTCACGCTCGCCGAGCAGGAGCTGGTGGTTATCCTGGGGCCCTCGGGCTGCGGGAAGTCGACGATCGTGCGCATCGCCGCCGGGCTCCTGAGCCCCACCCACGGCGAGGTGACGTACCGCGGACGCCCGGTGCTCGAACCCAACCCGCACGTCGCACTCGTCTTCCAGCAGTTCGCGCTCTTTCCCTGGCTGACCGTCGCCCAGAACATCGAGCAAGCACTCCTGCCTCAAGGGGTCGGCGCCGACGCCCGGCGCCATCGCGTGGCCGAGGTCATCTCGCTCATCGGGCTGGACGGATTTGAGGAGGCCTACCCCCGCGAGCTCTCCAGTGGGATGAAGCAGCGCGTCGGCATCGCCCGGGCGCTGGTGGTGCAGCCCGAGCTGCTCTGCATGGACGAGCCGTTCAGCCAGGTGGATGCGCTCACCGCGGAGACGCTGCGCAACGAGGTCATCAGCCTCTGGCGGGACACCCGCAAATCGCCCCGCGCCATCCTCCTCGTCAGCCACGACATCCACGAGGCGGTCTTCATGGCGAGCCGTATCCTCATCATGTCCGCCAATCCCGGCCGTCTCAAAGCCGCCATCGAGAACCCGATGCCCTATCCGCGCGACCCGCGCTCGAGCGCCTACCAGGCGCTGGTGGACCGCCTCCACGACGCCATCACCGGCGTGTACCTGCCGGAGCAGGCGGCCGAGTCCCGGCCGGCCACCATCCTGGCCGGGCTCCTGGGCCTTTCGGCGATCACCTCCATTCCGATGGTCGAGGTGCGTGAGGTGATCGGCCTCTTGGACGCGGTCCGGAGCCAGGGCGGGGACGTGGAGTTTTTCCGGCTCACGGCGGAGCTGGGGCGGGCGTTCACGCGGATCCTCCTGGCCGCCAAGGCCGCGGAGCTCCTGCAATTCCTGGAGACGCCCCATGACCACCTCGTGCTGACGGAGCGGGGACGCCAGTTCCTGGCCGCCCCCCGCGCGATGCGCAAGCAGCTCTTCCGCGAGCAGCTCCTCCAGGTGCCGCTGGTAAAGCGGGTGCGGGAGATGCTGGAGCACAGCCCCGAGCACCGCCTGGCCAAGGACATCCTGCTGGAAGAGCTGGCCATCCAGTGCCCGCAGGAGGACCCGAAACGGCTCTTGCGCATCCTGAGCAACTGGGGCCGCTTCGCGGACCTCTGGACGTCGACCGCCGAGCGCGGCACGCTCACCCTGCTGGGCACCGCAGCGCCCAAATGATGCGCCTGCGAAAACCCCGCTTCCTGTTCGTCTACCCGCTGGCCGCGCTGCTCTTTACGGTCGGCCGCATCACCGAGCGGAATCTGCGGCTGGGCATCCTGCTGATTGCGCTCGGGGAGGCGGTGCGCCTTTGGGCCAACGGCTATGTCGGCCACGTCAAGGTCAACTGGACGGAGCAATCACGCGGGGACGCCAAGATCGGCCGGTTGATCACCGGGGGGCCCTACGCCTTCGTCCGGCACCCGCTTTACCTCGGGACGGCCGTGATCGGAGCGGGGTTCTGCCTCATCGTCGGCAGTGTCTGGCTCGCACTCCCGGCGTTCGCCGGCTTTCTGCTCATCTACCGGGTGAAGATGACCGAGGAGGAACGGACTCTGCTGAATGAATGGGACAGCACGTACCAGCACTACCATAACGCGGTGCCCCGGTTGATGCCGTGGCGCCCGCGCTATCGGGATCGGCACGGGCGGTGGAGCTGGAAGGGGGTGGCGGCCAGCAAGGAGTGGAAGACCGCCATCTGGGTGACGGTCATGGTGATCCTGCTCTATTTCTGGGAGGAGGCGGTGCAGCAGCGCGAGCCGCTCTTCGAGAAGCGCTGGGTCCTGCACGCGTGCCTGCTGGTGGTCCTCGTGGCGCTGATGGCGACCGACGGCCTCGTCGAGCTCATCAAGCGGCGGGGACGGGCGGGCCGCAGCGCACAGCCAGTTCATAAATAGAGAAGTTGAGCATGGCGCCGCCTCTGCATTTCACTGAGCAGGGCACTGGAACCGCGCTGCTGCTCCTGCACGCGTTCCCGCTGTCGCACGCGATGTGGAGCGGGGAGCTCGCGCGCTTTGCGACGATGCGGCGCGTGATCACGCCTGATTTGCCGGGGTTCGGCCGCTCGCCGCGGCTCACCACACCGTCCATTCCCGCCATGGCCCGGGCGGTGGCCGCGCTGCTGGATGGGCTGGGCATCCGCGAGCCGGTGATGCTGGGCGGCCTCTCCATGGGCGGCTACGTCGCGCTCGAGTTCTTCCGGCAGTTTCCCGATCGGGTGAAGGCGCTGGGGCTCTTCTCCACGCGGGCCGCGCCAGACTCGCCGGAGCAGCGCGCGGGGCGCCTGCAGTTGGCCGGCCAGCTCGCGCGGGACGGCATCGAGGCACTGATGCAGACCGCCGTTCCGAAATTACTGGGGCCAACAACGAGGGCCCGCCGGCCCGCGGTGGCGGAGCAGGTCGAGCGGGCCGCCCGGGCGGCGAGCGTGGACGGTGTTGCCGATGCGCTGCGCGCCATGGCCGCGCGCGCGGATTCGCGGCCCCTGCTCGCCGCCATTGGGTGTCCGACGCTGGTCGTGGCCGGCGGCGAGGACCGAGTGATTCCCGTTGCTGAGAGCGAAGCGATGGCCAAGGCGATTCCCGGTGCTCAGCTCGCAGTGATCCCGGAGGCCGGCCATGTGGTCAACCTCGAGCAGCCGGATGCGTTTCAGGGCATTGTGGAAGCCTGGATCCGTCACAATTGAAAGGAAAGGTGCCAGCTACCGCGGTGCCTGGCACCGGGCTGAAGAAGATAAACGGCTGTGGCGAATAAGACCTCTTGCCAAGTGATAACAGATATGTTATCATTCTATCGGAGTCAGATCAGTGCTGGAAGTCCTGTACTACCCTGAAGGGAGCCGCGTGGCTGGTTCACAGCGTTGAGAAGAAGAGCGCGAAAACGCCAAGGGATGATCTTGAGCTCGCAAGAAGGAGGCTAAAGGAGGTGACGGCTCGATGAGAGGCTTCGACAAGCACTTGCATGAACTACTGGAAGCGCACCCGGAAGCGGCATTGGAGCACGCCAAGCTGTTCGCCGAGCTTCCGCTGCCGACGCAGCTGGCCATCATGCGCCGCCGAAGGAAGCTGTCTCAACGCGCCTTGGCAAGAAAGCTGAGGGTGCGTCAGCCTCATGTGGCTCGGACCGAAAGCGTCCGTCACGACCCACGCATCTCCTCGGTTGTCCGGGCCGCTAAAGCGGTTCGCTGCCATGTTCTGCTCGTACCGGATGAAGAGCTAAAACGGATCGCGGTGGCGTAACAGTCAGGCGTTATTCACGGCCCGTCGGATGACCGGCGGGCCGTTTTTGTGTCCGTGAGAAGCAGGTAGGAGTAAAATAAACTGGTTACTTGTGCCCGGCGCAAGATGGCGCTGAAGCTGCTGAAGGAACTGAATGGGTATGAATAAGTGTTTCAGCGCGAGCAGGAAATGGTAATGTGGCATCGGAAGTTCCCTGGAATTCCTTGATCATTCCTAAGGTGGTGCCGGATAAGCAGTGGTCCGTGACGACCCGAGAGCAGTCTGATGAGCAACCAAAGAGCCAATAGCGGAGAGCATGATGCTTGGAGAGTGCTCTTGCCGGTCATCATTGGTGGAGTGCTCGCAACAGTTGGCGGCATCGTAAGCCAGTATTGTGCGTCGCAGTTTCAATTCTCGACTGAAGCTCGCATCGAGAAGATTCAGGAACAGCGCCAGGTCTTTGCGCGGCTCATGGGGCGGAAGTTTGCCACCAAGCAACTGCATGTCTCTCGTTACGAGGCGCTCGTCTTTTCTGATTATCACGAGGCGCGTTGGAAGCGCGCTGGCTCGCCGAACGATTCTCTCGACCTGCAAGAGGCACAGCGCTGGATGCACCGTAGCGAGGATCTTGTTTTCGAGATCGTAAGGAACAACCAAATCCTCTTTGAAGACATCGGAGTCGCCCGTGCGCTGTTCCCCAATACGCCGCGCCTTCGCGAATTGGTGGATCGGATTTACAGCTTCAAGGCCCTGAAAATGTCACAACCTCCAGATGATGCTTCGTTGGAGGAGTTGGTCCAGTGGAAGGACGAGTCTGTTCGGCAGCTACAGTCGGTGGTTGATCGCGAATACGGAGAACCAATCGATGAGCTTCTGGTCTACCTCTCGCAGCAGCTTCCGATGGATTGAGTTCGGTGGCGGAGCTCTCGAAAGATTTGCCTAACCGAGGTATACACCCGGAACGGAATTCCGGTGACACAATACTATTTCCGAAATGAATAAGCCTCTCGCGGTCGTTACGTACGGATGTTCCCTCGACTTGCTCTGCGGCCGCTTCGCGGCCGTCAAATAAAATGTGGATGAGGGGTCCGGTTGTTCCCTCGTCGCGGATCTCGGCCGTCGGCCTCGACCGCTCCTCAGTTTGGGAGGAACACCTTAGTAATATGTGGATGTGGGGTCCGGTTGTTGCCTCGTCGGAGATCTCCGCCTTCGGCGTCGACTCCTCCTCGGCATCAACCATAGGTCTGGAGTGAGGATGGTCCTCAGATGAGTAAGAGCATTTTTCTCCAGACCTATGGTTGACCATATGTGTCTAAAAGGGGGATTCCTGATAGGGAGATTTGGTGGAGGAGACCAAGAAGGCTTGGTAGCGCTTCCTTAGTGCTTCAGACGGTGGCTGAGGGGTTGCAGGTGGCGCTGGCCTCGACGTAACCAGGGAGCCGTAAAATGGTGGTCAACGAGGCGTTCGGCTGGTTGTGGATTGTGCTGGGTTTCGCTTCAGGAACGCTCCTGGGGCTGAAGTTCCAGAGCGAAAGCTGGCTGGGAGGCTACGGTTCTCACAGACGGCGACTGATTCGCCTGGGCCACATTTCCTTCCTGGGACTTGGATTTTTGAACATCCTGTTCGCACATAGTCTTCCGCAACTTCGCCTGAGCCAGGCATGGTTATCGCTGGCTTCGTGGAGTTTGATGCTCGGAGGTGTGACCATGCCAGTGTGCTGTGGCTTGATGGCATGGCGGAAGAATCTGCAACCAATTTTCGCCATCCCAGTCGTTGCCCTTCTCATCGGTGCGTTCCTGGTGCTGATCGGTATGGTGCAGCCATGAAAGTCGGCTTCATCGCCATGAGTGGTGTGCGAGCGTACAACGAGGAACTCACGCGAATTGGGCTGACGCTTCCTGGTTTTGTCGAACGCAGCCAGGTCATTGCTTCATTGCCGAGCCTTTCACTTCTGACATTGGCGGCGATGACTCCACCGCCAATCGAGGTTGAGTATCGTGAGATCAAAGATTTGCGAAACACACCACCCCTTCCTACCGATTACGATCTGGTCGCCATCTCGTCCTTCTCTGCCCAAATCTACGAAGCCTACCAAGTCGCCGATGAGTATCGCAGACAGGGAATCCCTGTGGTTCTTGGCGGGCTTCATGTCAGCGTATTACCTGAAGAAGCGAAAACACATTGTACAAGTGTGGTAGTTGGCGAAGGTGAAATATCATGGGGGAAGGTTGTTGCCGATTTCGTTGCAGGGAAGCTCCAAGACTATTACACCCCTGCTGGGGAGTCGTACAACTTGGCAGACGCTCCGATTCCCCGTTACGAATTGCTAGACATCGAGCAATACAACCGGCTGACAGTCCAAACCAGTAGAGGCTGTCCTCACCGCTGCGATTTCTGCGCTAGTTCCATTCTGTTGACCCCCAAGTACAAGGTCAAACCTGTTGAACAGGTCATCGCCGAGATTCGAAGGATCAAGGCGATCTGGAAGCATCCATTCATCGAGTTCGCTGACGACAACAGCTTTGTAATTCGAGAGTATTACAAACGCCTGCTGCGTGCGCTCAAAGATGAAGGGCTTCGTTGGTTTACGGAAGCAGACATCTCCGTTGCCGAGGATGAGGGGTTGCTGCATCTGATGCGTGAAAGCGGCTGTCGGCAGGTGCTCATCGGCTTGGAAAGTCCCACACCGCAGGGCTTGGATGGCGTCGAGCAGCGGCGAAACTGGAAACTGAAGAAACTGCCGGACTACGAGTCAGCGATTCGTACCATTCAAGGGCATGGGATCACTGTGGATGGATGCTTCATCTTGGGACTGGATGGAGATGGTGAAGACATCTTTGATCGCGTCTACGAGTTTGTCGAGAATACAGGATTGTATGAAGTGCAACTGACCGTACTGACGCCATTTCCTGGCACGCCGCTCTATCACCGCCTGAGACAGGAAGGGCGTTTACTCGAAGATCGAGCCTGGCACAAATGCACGCTCTTTGATGTGAATTACGTGCCCAAGCAGATGTCGGTTGAAAGGTTGGAACGTGGATTGGTGGAGCTATCAAGAAGGATTTACGATAGTGCGTTTATTCGTGATCGAAGGAGACGCTTTTTCAAGACGCTGCGGAGAAGTGGAGTGGAGTGGTTGCAAAAAATGGAGGAGGGATGGGGCGATGAGTATCGGGACGATCAAGAAGCTGTTTGTGATCGCCGCGCTGTATGATTTTGTTCTGGGTGTAGTCTTTTTGGTGGCTTGGAAGCAGGTCTACAACTATTTCGGGGTGACGCTCCCGAACCACGATGGCTACGTGCAATTTGGGGCGGCACTGGTGGCAATCTTCGGGGTTGGGTTTTGGCTTGTGGCGCAGAACCCTGAGCGCAACCGTGACATCATCAAAATGGGTGTCCTGTTGAAAATCGCATATTCGGGCGTAGTGCTTGGACACCACTTCTTCGGGATGGTTCCAGGCGTGTGGGTTCCGTTTGCCTGGTGCGATCTTGTTTTTCTAGCGTTATTCGTAGCGGCACTGCGTGCCCTGCCATCAAGGGCGTAGGATAGCAGAGACTTCTTGCGTGACATAATTGCCCGCTGATCATATGAATATGACGAAATCCATACATTTAATCACTTACGGCTGTCAGATGAATGAAAGAGATTCCGAGGAGGTGCTCGGGATGCTGACGGCGCAGGGCTACGAGATCGCCGGGCAGCCGGAAGACGCGGACGTCATCCTCCTGAACACCTGCTCGGTACGAGCCCATGCCGAGGAGCGGGCGTTTGGGAAGCTTTCGGGTAGAGAATATTGTTGACATACAATCCATTTTCGTAGAATATTGACAGTATGGAATACATCACTAGACTGCTGGAACAGAAAATCCGACGGGCCCTCCATCGCAATAGAAGCATCCTGCTCTTCGGGGCCCGGCAGACCGGCAAGACCACGCTGATCAGCCGCTTTCACGCGGATCTGGTCATCACCCTCGTGAGGCCGGACATCCGTCAGCGGTATGAAAAGTCACCACAGCTACTGGCCGGTGAGGTGGAGGCGCTCGCCCCCACAGCCGCGAACACACGTCCGCTGGTCGTTGTCGATGAAGTGCAAAAAGTGCCAACGTTGTTGGATGTGGTGCAGGACCTCATTGACCGGGGCCGCGCCAATTTTGTGCTGACGGGGTCCAGCGCTCGAAAACTTCGCCGCGGCGCCGTCGTCAATCTCCTGCCGGGGCGCGTGGCCACGTTCAGGTTAGATCCGTTCAGTTTGCGGGAAGTGCCCGCACAGGACGTGCATGAGCGCCTGCTGTACGGGTCGTTGCCCGGCATGCTGGCGGTGCCGGATCGTGCAGATCGAGAAACCGATTTGGAATCGTATGTGACGACGTATCTGGAAGAAGAGGTGCGGGCAGAGGCGCTTGTGCGGAATGTGGGCGATTTTGCCAGGTTTCTTGAGCTGGCCGCATCCGAATCCGGCAACATCGTCAACTTGAGAAAATTGTCTCAGGAGATCGGCGTGTCCCATACGACGATCGGGGCCTACTACCAAATTCTCGAAGACTGCCTGATCGCCGAGCGGATTGAGCCCGTGACCCACAGCAAGACGAGGAAGAAACTGACCAAATCCGAAAAATACCTGTTCTTTGATTTGGGGGTCCGGCGTCTGGCAGCCCGAGAAGGCACGAAACTGCCGCGCGATACCTTCGGGCGGCTGTTTGAGCAATTCGTTGGTCTGGAACTGGTTCGGTGCGCCCATGCTGCGCACCGAACCCTCGCCATCCGCTTTTGGCGTGATCCGGACGGCCCGGAAGTGGATTGGGTCATCGACGATGAGGGGGCCTATGCCCCCGTGGAAGTGAAATGGACGGACCATCCTCGATCCGGCGACATCCGCCATCTGGAAGTGTTCCTCGACGAATATCCCTCGGCCAGGGCCGGGTACATCGTGTGTCACGTGCCGCGTAAAACCAAGCTGAGCCGCCGCGTCGTCGCGCTGCCCTGGCAAGCCATTGACGAGCTGATCCCTGCGTCATGACCCGCGCGATCTTTCTTCAAACCTATGGGTGACCATAGTGGTGCAATACCTGGACTCCCCGCACTATCCAGACAGGCTGTTGCGGAGGACGCCAACCAAGTGTTCGAGGCGCTGGCCGATGGGTTCCGCCTTGTGCTGGCAGGAATAGAGTTGAAGTGATCATGGTAGTGACCCGCTCACTGCAGATGCTCACGGCAGTCG
>Ga0155207_119_pt2 | contig 30686 bp, 27 predicted proteins | sample RifCSPhighO2_02_FD_106175 | JGI IMG/M metagenome (GOLD analysis project Ga0155207, IMG submission 106175) | Omnitrophica WOR_2 bacterium RIFCSPHIGHO2_02_FULL_67_20
GCCCGCCTGCCCGGCGAGGCCGACGAGCCGGAGCTCGCCCACCTGACGCGGCTCGTCTTCCGGTTCAACCGCCAGAGCTACGGCCGGCTCCAGGAGCTGATTGACCGCATCAACGACCTCGGTCAACCCCAAGAGGGGCGAAGGGTGAAGGGCGAAGGGCGAAGGGAAAAGAACGGGTAATTTTGTTGCGTCCGCGGTCTTCCAGGCTCTACACTGATAGTCTGATGTTCAGTTTGAGATTGCACGGGCTTTCGCCCCTCCACCCTTCGCCCTTCACCCTTCGCCCCCGCAATGCTTCACGCTGACTTCGTCCACCTCCACCTCCACACGAACTACTCGCTCCTGGACGGCGCCTGCCGCATCTCCCCGCTGGTCAAGCGCGCCGCCGAGCTGAAGTTCCCCGCCATGGCGATGACCGACCACGGGAACCTCTTCGGAGCGGTCGAGTTCTACGAGACCTGCACCAAGCACGGCATCAAGCCCATCATCGGCGTCGAGGGCTATATCGCCCCCAAGAGCCGCCTCGACAAGTCGGGCAGCGGCATCCGCGACACCAACGCGCACCTCGTGCTCCTCGCCAAGGATGAGCGCGGCTACGCCAACCTCATGCGCCTCGTCACCATCGGCTATCTGGAGGGGTTCTACTACAAGCCGCGCATCGACAAGGAGACGCTCGCCCAGCACAAAGAGGGCCTCATCCTCCTGACGAGCTGCCTCAAGGGCGTCCTCAACGTCCACCTCGCGCAGGACCAGCGTGAGCTGGCGCGGCGGGAGCTCGACGACTTCATCCAGATCCTCGGCCGGGAGAACGTGTACGTCGAGCTGCAGAACCACGGCCTGCCGCTCGAGGACACGACGCGGCCCGTCCTCCGGCGGCTCGCGCAGGACGCGAACGTGAAGTGCGTGGCGACCAACGACGTCCACTACATCGAGCAGTCCCACGCCGAGGCGCACGACGCGCTGATGGCGATCCAGACGCAGACCACGCTGGACGATCCCCGCCGGCTCCGCTACGAGCGGCCGGAGTTCTTCCTCAAGTCCGCGGAGCAGATGAAAGCGCTCTTCAGCGACGCCCCGGAGGCACTCGCCGCCACGCTGGAGATCGCCGAGCGGTGCAACGTGGAGCTGGAGTTCGGCAAGATCCATCTGCCGTACTACGAGCCGCCGGCGGGGAAGACCCAGCAGACGTACCTGCGGGAGCTGTGCGAGCAGGGGCTCAAGGGCCGCTACGGCGCGCCGGATCGGACGCTCGTGAACCGGCTCGAGCATGAGCTCGGCGTCATCCAGCAGGCGGGCTACAATAGCTACTTCCTCATCGTGTGGGACTTCGTCCGGTTCGCGAAGGAGCGGGGCATCCCGGTGGGACCTGGCCGCGGCTCCGCGGCGGGCAGCCTGGCGAGCTACTGCCTCGGCATCACCGACATCGACCCGCTGAAGTACGACCTCCTCTTCGAGCGGTTCCTCAACCCCCAGCGCGTCACCCAGCCGGATATCGACATCGATTTCTGCTACGAGCGCCGGCCGGAGGTCATCAATTACGTCATCGAGAAGTACGGCAAGACCAACGTCGCCCAGATCATCACCTTCGGCACGATGCAGGCGAAGGCGGTCGTGCGCGACGTGGCGCGCGTCATGAAGCTCTCTTACCTTGAGGCGGACCGGCTCGCCAAGCTGATCCCGAACGAGCTCGACACCACGCTCTCGCGAGCACTCGCCGAGGTGCCGGAGCTCATCCACCTCTACCGCACGAACGAGCAGGTGAAGCAGCTCATGGACACCGCACTCGTCCTCGAGGGGCTGACGCGCCACGCCTCGACCCACGCGGCGGGCATCACCATCGCCGATCGGCCGCTCACCGAATACGCGCCGCTCTTCAAGAGCAACGACGGCCAGATCACGACCGGCTTCGACATGACCGCGCTCGAGCACATCGGCCTGCTCAAGATCGACATGCTGGGCCTGCGCACGCTGACCGTCATCGACGAGGCGGTCAAGCTCGTCGAGCGCCGGCACGCGAGCGTCATCAACGTCAACGCGCTCCCGCTCGACGACCCGGCAGCCTACCAGCTCCTGGCTCGCGCGGAGACCATGGGGGTGTTCCAGCTGGAAAGCTCCGGCATGCGTGACCTCCTGAAGAAGATCAAGCCGACCCAGTTCGAGGACATCATTTCCGTCATCGCGCTCTTCCGGCCCGGCCCCATCGGCTCCGGCATGCTCGATGACTTCATGAAGCGCAAGCACGGCCAGATCCCGATCCGGTACGAGCATCCGCGCCTGGAGCCGATCCTCAAGTCCACCTACGGGGTTTGCGTCTACCAGGAACAGGTCATGCGCATCGCAAACGACTTGGCTGGCTTCTCTCTCGGCCAAGCGGACCTCCTGCGCCGCGCGATGGGCAAGAAGATCCCTGAGGTCATGGAGGCCCAGCGCAAGGCGTTCCTCGAAGGGTGCCGCAAGAACGGCGTCAGCGAGCGGGTGGCCGCCCGCACCTTCGAGCTCATCGAGCATTTTGCTTCTTACGGCTTCAACAAAAGCCACAGCGCCGCCTACGCGGTCATCTCCTACCGCACCGCCTACCTCAAGGCGCACCACCCGGCCGAGTTCATGACGGCGCTACTCACAAGCGAGCTGGGCAACACCGACAAGCTGGTGGTGTATCTTGACGAGGCGAAGCGCATGGGGCTGACGGTCCTGCCGCCGGACGTCAACGAGAGCGACGCGGCCTTCACCGTGGTGAGCGAGCGCACCATCCGCTGCGGCCTCGGCGTCATCAAGAACGTCGGGATGTTGGCGATCGCGTCCATCGTGCGCGCCCGCGAAGCGCGCGGCCTGCCCCCCGAAGCCCCTGCCCGCCGTCCCGGTCGGGGCGGGGCAGGCGGGTCGGCGAAGGGGGGCCGGTTCCACACGGTGCAGGAGCTGTGCCGCGACGCCGACTTGCGCCTCGTCAACCGGAAGGTGTGCGAGAGCCTCATTAAGTCCGGCGCTTGCGACAGCATGGGGCTCTCGCGCGCAGCGCTCTTAGCCAGCCTCGACCAGGCGATGGAGGAGGCGACGAGCCTGCAGAAGGACCGCGTGCGCGGGCAGATGACGCTCTTCGACGCGCTCGCGGCGGGGGACGCGGCCGTTCCCGCCCCCCATGGAGAAGCGACGGGCGGGGCAAGCCGGCTGCGCGACTGGCCGGAGAGCCAGAAGCTGGCCTTCGAAAAAGCGCTGCTGGGCTTCTACGTATCGGGCCATCCGCTCGCGCGCTACGAACACTCGATGAAGCGCTTCGCCACGGCGAGCTCACAGCAGCTCCTCCAGATGGAGGACGGCGCCATGGCGACCGTGGGCGGCATGCTCACCAAGATCAAGCACACGACCACCAAAAAGACGAACGAGCAGATGGCGGTCTGCGTCCTGGAAGACCTGCAGGGCGACGTGGAGGTGCTCGTCTTTCCGAACAGCTTCAGCCAGCTCTCCCCTCAGCTGAAGCCCAACGCCATCGTCTTCGTCGAGGGACGGATCGCCCTGCGCGAGGACCGGCCGCGGCTCATCGCCCAGCAGATCGTGCCGATCGAGCAGGCGGGCGGAAAGCTGGCCCAGGCCATGGAGCTCGTCCTGCAGGGACGCGGCGGGCAGAGCAAGCTGGAAGAGCTCAAGGGGCTGCTGAGCCGCCATCCGGGCGGCGTGCCGGTCTATCTGCGGCTTGAGCTCGGCGCCTACGAAGCGCCGATGCGGATGAAGCTGCCGGACGAGTTCAAGGTGGAGCCGGGTCCGGAGCTGCTCGACGAGCTGGGCCGCCTGCTGGGAGACGAGGCGGTCGTCATCAAGCGGCTGTCCCCCTCCCGGCCTCAGGCAGCCTTCCCGTCCAGGTTCCGCCCGGTCGAGAGCAACGCTTGACAACGGCGCCATTTCCGTGCTAATGTAGCTCTTCCTATGGCGTTGACTAAGAAGGACTTAGTGCTGTCGGTGGCCAAAGAAACCGGGATCACCCAGGTGGATGTCAAACGGGTGGTCCAGCGGACGCTTGACCACCTGGTGGCCAGCCTGAAAGAAGGCAAGACGGTTGAATTACGGAACTTCGGCGTCTTCAAGGTGCGGCAGCGAGCACCCCGACGCGGCCGCAACCCCAAGACCGGCCAGGAAGTGCCGGTCCCGCCCAAGCGTGTCGTCGTCTTCAAGCCTGGCCTGCTCATGCGCCAGGACATCAAGTAGTCTCCAACGAGCAGCTCAATTACCCTCCGGCTTCCCACGGATTAGTGAACATTCCATGACCATGCTTCAGGCGCTCCGAGGCACAACGGACCTCCTGCCCGAGGAGGTCGCGCGCTGGTCGGCGGTGGAGCATGCCGCGCGCCGGCTGGCCCGGATCTACGGCTACCGGGAGGTGCGCACGCCGGTCATTGAGGAGGCCGCGCTCTTTCTGCGCTCGGTGGGCGAGACCACCGACATCGTGCAGAAGGAGATGTTCCGCTTCACCGACCGCGGAGAGCACGAGATCGTCCTCCGTCCCGAGGGCACCGCGGCGGTCGTCCGGGCCTACCTTGAGCGCAACCTCCACAAGACCGAGGGGTTCGCCAAGCTCTTCTATCTCGGCCCCATGTTCCGCGCCGAGCGGCCGCAGGCGGGCCGCTTCCGGCAGTTCCACCAGTACGGCGTCGAGGCGATCGGCTCGACCAGCCCGTGGGTGGACGTCGAGGCGATCGCGCTGTGCGTCCACATCCTGCGCGAGTGCGGGGTGGGCGACGCCACGGTGTGGCTGGCCAGCATGGGTTGCCGTAAAGACCAGGCACGCTCAGCGGAAGAGTTACGCAAGCGGCTGGAGCCGCACAAGAGCAAGCTGTGCAAGGAATGTCAGGCCCGGCTGCAGAAGAACGTCTTCCGGGTCTTGGACTGTAAGAACCCCGACTGCCATGCAATTGCGTGGGACATGAAAGCCTTTTTCCTATGCAACGATTGCACTGCCCACTTCCAAGAGGTTCGCCGCGGCTTGAAAGAAACTGGTATTGCCTTTGACGATACGAAATACTTTGCGCGCGGGCTGGACTACTACACCCGCACGGTTTTCGAGGTGCGCGTGAAGGGTCTTGGCGCACAGGATGCGGTGGCGGCCGGCGGGCGGTACGACCAGCTCGTCGAGGAGCTCGGTGGCCCGCCCATGGGAGCGTTTGGCTTCGCGGCCGGCATCGAGCGCGTGCTGATGGCGGCAGGGACGGGTGCTACGAGTGCAGAGCCGCCGGCGCGCGCCGGCGTGTATCTGGCCGTCGCCCAGCCGCCGCTGATCGGTGAAGCCTTCCGGCTCGTCCAGCGGCTGCGCGAGTGCGGCGTGCCGGCGCTCATGGACTACGACGGCAAGAGCCTCAAGGCGCAGTTCCGGGAGGCGGACAAAGCGCTCGCGCGGCTCGTGGCGGTGCTCGGCGAGACAGAGCTCGCGCAGGGATCCATCACCGTGAAGGATCTCGGAGCCGGGAGCCAGCGCACCGTCCCGCTTGACTCATTCATTGAAGAAATCTCGCGAGAAGAACAGGGTCGATGTCACTGACGCTTGGACTTCCATGAAGCGCACGCACAACTGCGGCGAGTTGCGCGAGTCCGACATCGGCAAGACCGCCACCCTCTGCGGGTGGCTCCACCGGCGGCGCGACCACGGGGGGTTGAGCTTCCTCGACCTGCGCGACCGCTCCGGCCTCGCCCAGGTCGTCTTCAACGCCAAGAGAAACGCCGAGCTGCACCACGCCGCGAAGGGGCTGGGCCCCGAATACGTGCTGGCCATCACCGGCACCGTCGGCGCGCGCCCGAAGGGGACGGAGAACCCGAAGCTGCCCTCGGGCATGGTCGAGGTCGCCGCGACGGCCGTCCAGGTCCTGAACCCCGCCGTCCCGCCGCCGTTTGAGATCGACGACCAGGCGGACATCTCGGAGGACGTCCGCATGCAGTGGCGCTACCTCGACCTGCGCCGCCCGGCCAGCCGGCAGAAGCTGATCCTCCGCCACCGCATCGTCCACCGCATCCGCGCCACACTCGACGAGCTCAAGTTCCTGGAGATCGAAACGCCCATCCTCACGAAGTCCACGCCGGAAGGGGCGCGCGACTATCTCGTGCCCTCGCGCGTCAACCCCGGCCGGTTCTTCGCGCTGCCCCAGTCGCCGCAGCTCTTCAAGCAGCTCCTCATGGTGGCCGGCATGGAGCGGTACTTCCAGATCGCCCGCTGCTTCCGCGACGAGGACCTGCGCGCCGACCGCCAGCCCGAGTTCACCCAGCTCGACCTCGAAATGTCCTTCGTGGACGAGGAGGACGTCTTCGGCGTCATCGAGCGGGTCCTGTCCCGCGTGTTCACCGAGGAGCTCGGCATCCCGCTGACGATCCCGTTCCCGCGCCTGACGCACCGCGAGGCGGTCGAGCGCCACCAATCCGACAAGCCGGACCTGCGCACCGAGTCGAACCCCTGGGCGTTCTGCTGGGTGACGGAGTTCCCGCTCTTCCGCTGGGACGAGCAGACCAAGCGCTGGGGCGCGGAGCACCACCCGTTCACCGCGCCCCATCCGGACGACGCGGGCCTGGTGAAGACGGAGCCGGGCAAGGTGCGCTCGCGGGCCTACGACCTCATCCTGAACGGCACGGAGCTCGGCTCCGGCAGCATCCGGATCCACCAGGAGCCGCTGCAGCGGGAGATCTTCACGGCGCTGGGCCTGAGCGAGGAGACGGCGCAGGAGCGGTTCGGCTTCCTGCTCAAGGCCTTCTCATTCGGCGCCCCGCCGCACGGCGGCTTTGCGTTCGGCGTGGACCGGCTGGTGGCGCTTGCGACCGGGGCGCCCTCGATCCGCGAAGTGGTCGCCTTTCCCAAGACGCAGAAGGCGGTGGACCCGGTCACGGACGCCCCGTCGATGGTGACGGACGCCCAATTGAAGGAGCTCGGTATCGCGGTGTTGACCGCGAAAAAACAGGGGTGATTTCACAGATTATCAAAGCAGATTACGCAGATGAAGAAGGAGGGACTCATGATGAAGTGTTTCACAGTGAGGATGCTCGGATTGGCTGGCATCGTGCTTGTCGCCGGATGCCAGGCGCCCACCCGGATGGCCACGCGGGTGAAAGAGGTGCCCCGCGTTGACCTGAGCCTCGAAGGGGGCAACCGCGGCTACCTCGTCGGCACCGCGCCGGCGGGCGAAGGATCAGGCAGGACGACGCGGCAGATGGTCGAGACGGATGTCGAGATCCCCACGTTCTACAAGCCGAGGCCGGGTTCGAAGCAGGGCTTTGGCGAGATCGCCCCGCCCGAGATCGAGCAGGAGGAGTCCGAGACCGAAGCCGCCGCGGGCGGCGCGGCTCCGACTCACTACGACACGTACATGGTCCAGAAGGGCGAGTCGCTCTGGTCCATCGCGGCCAAACCGGAGATCTACGGCAAGGCGACGCGGTGGCGGCGGATCTTCGACGCCAACCGCGACCTCCTCAAGAGCCCGGACCGGCTCAAGGCGGGCATGAAGCTGAAGATCCCCCGCGAGGCGGCGGGCGACGAGGAACCGGAGGACGATGAGGGAACGTTCAAGAAATAGGTTGAGCCCGTTAGGCCGGTTTTGCCCGTTGAGCCCGTTACAGGTGAACCGGCCAACCGGCGCAACGGGCGCAACGGACTTAACGGGCTCAACGGACAATGGCTGAACGCTCACTCACCCTGAAAACCCCCGAGGTCCAAGCGCTCTTCGGCAAGCACGACCAGCACCTGCGGCGCATCGAGCAGGCGCTGGGGGTGGCGGTCGTCGCCCGCGGAGAGGAAATTAAAATCACCGGGCAGGAGCCCGCCGTCGAGAAGGCGGGACGGTTGTTCGACGATCTCCTCGTCGTGGTACGCGCGGGAGCCCCGTTGCGCAAGGACGACCTCGACTACGCCCTCCGGGCGCTCGAAGACTCGCGGCTCGTGCAGCTGCGCCAGGTCTACCAGGAGCGGATCGAGGTCCCGTCCAAGCGGCGCTTCGTCATCCCACGTACCCCTGGTCAGAAGGCGTATGTGGACGCCATGCGCGCCCATGACATTGTCTTCGGAATAGGTCCTGCGGGTACCGGTAAAACGTATTTGGCCATGGCGATGGCGGTGGAGCACCTGACGAAGGGCGAGGTGTCGCGCATCATCCTGACCCGGCCAGCGGTCGGGGCGGGGGAGCGGCTTGGGTATCTCCCGGGCGACATGGCGGAGAAGATCAACCCGTATCTCCGGCCGCTGTACGATGCGCTCTACGAGATGATGGACATCGACATGGTGCAGCGGTACCTCGACCGCGGCATCATCGAAGTCGCCCCGCTCGCCTTTATGCGTGGGCGCACGCTCAACGACTCCTTCATCATCCTCGACGAGGCCCAGAATACGACCGCGGAGCAGATGAAGATGTTCCTCACCCGCCTCGGCTTCGACGCCAAGGCGGTCATCACGGGCGACGTCACCCAGATCGACCTGCCAACCGACAAGCCCTCCGGGCTGATCCAGGTGCAGACGCTCCTGGCGGAGGTGCCGGGCATCAAGTTCACGATGTTCAGCAGGCAGGACGTCGTGCGCCACGAGCTGGTCCAGGCGATCATCGAGGCGTATGAGCGGAACAACCACAAGAGCCGATGAAGAGGGATTTCGCAGATTATGAAGGCAGATTTCGCCGATAGATCATTGGGACAGTGCCTCTATGACGGTGACGGTGACAAACGCGCAGCACGAGGCGCCGGTTAACAAGACCCGGATGGCACAAGTCGCCACACAAGCCGTCCGGGCGCTGCGCATCCGCTCCCGCGGGACGCTCGCCATCCCCTTCCTCGGCCGGCGCCAGATCCGCGCGCTCAACCGCCGGTTCCTGCGCCACGACCGGCCGACGGACGTGCTGAGCTTTCGGTATAACAACGTTCGGGGTTCGGGGTTCCCAGAACCAATCGTGGGCGAGATCTTCATCGCGCCCGCGCTCGCGCGCGCCTATGCCAGAACGCACGCCATCCCGTACTCTGAGGAGCTGGCCCGATACGTCGTGCACGGCATCCTGCACTGGCTGGGCCACGAGGATAAGACCGTCGCCCAACAGCGCCGCATGCGGGAACGAGAAGACCGGCTGTTGACCTTGTGCGGTGTTCGGCTTTCGCCCCCAACCCCGAACCCCCAACCCCGAACCAGTCGCAATGGCCATTCACACCGCTGAAGCCATCGTGCTCCGGCGCTATCCCTTCCGGGAGACCAGCGTCACGCTGAGCTGCCTGACGGACGGGTACGGGAAAGTGAAGGGGCTCGTGAAGGGCCTCCGCGCCCAGCCCAACCGGCACCGCAGCGCCATGGAGCCGTGCACGGTGAACCGCATCGTGTTCTACGACACACGTACCAGCCAGCTCCACCTCGTGAGCCAGTGCGAGCTGCTGGACCCGCTCGAGGGAATCCAACGGGACCTGGACACGGCGCGCCTGGCCGCGCTGTGCGTCGAGTTGGTAGATACGGTCGTGCCGCTTGAGGAGCCGCAGCCGGCGACCTACCGGCTCCTGAAGCAGACGCTGGAGCGCCTAGCACTTGGCGGCGACGAGCCGCAAGCCCTGCGGGCTTACTTCATCGTCCGCCTCTTGCGCCTGGCGGGCTTCCAGCCCCAGCTCGACCAGTGCACCGGCTGCGGTCAGCCTATCCACACCAGCGGCTATTGGAGCGCTCGAGCGGGCGGGCTCTTATGTCCGTCATGTCTGCACGAAGACCCGAACGCGGAGCCGGCCCGCCCAGAGCTTCTGGAAGCGCTGGAGACGCTCTCCAAGTCGGACCAGCCGCCCGCGCTGGACGCCGGGCTCCTGCCCGGACTGCGCCAGCGCCTCGACGCGTTCCTGCACTGGCGATTGGACAAGCCACTGAAGACGCTGACGGCATGAGCAGGCCGAATGGAGAAATTTTGGATTTTGTCCGCCTCCGGCGGAGAAAATCCAAAATCTAAAATGCGCTGATGCAGTTTCAACAGTTGATCCGCACCCTCGACACCTTCTGGGAGCAACGAGGGTGCGTCATCGTCCAGCCCTATGATGTCGAGATGGGCGCCGGGACGTTCCACCCGGCGACCTTCTTCGGTGCCTTGGGCAAACGGCCCTCGCGCGCCGCGTACGTCCAGCCCTCGCGCCGGCCGACCGACGGCCGCTACGGCCAGAACCCGCTGCGCATGCAGCGCTACTACCAGTACCAGGTCATCCTGAAGCCGACGCCGGACGACGTCCAGAGCCTCTACCTCGAGAGCCTGCGCGCCTGCGGCCTGAAGCTGGAAGATCATGACCTGCGGTTCGTCCAGGACGACTGGGAATCGCCGACGCTGGGCGCCTGGGGCCTGGGCTGGGAGGTGTGGATGGACAGCCTCGAAGTCACCCAGTTCACCTACTTCCAGCAGGTGGGCGGTATCGACCTGGATCGCATCTCCTGCGAGATCACCTACGGCCTGGAGCGGATCACGATGTTCGCCCAGGGTACCAGCGACGTCTACAAGGTCGCCTACGGGCCGAAGGCCACGTACGGGGATCTGCACCTGGCCAACGAACGGGAGAGCTCGGCCTACAACTTCGAGCACGCGGACGTCGCGTTCCACCAGGAGCTCTTCGCCAAGCACGAGCAGGACGCGAAGCGGCTGCTCGAGGCCAAGCTCCTCCTGCCCGCCTACGAGCAGCTCCTGAAGTGCAGCCACACGTTCAACATGCTCGACGCGCGCGGTGCTGTCAGCCAGTCGGACCGGCCGCGGTTCGTCCTGCGCATCCGCGGCCTGGCCAAGCGGTGCGCGGAGCTCTACCTCGAGCGAGAGCAAACACATGAGAAAAGCTAAGTCGGCTCGGGGCTCGGGGCTCGGGGCTCGGGGCAAAAACAAGAAAACTCCGAACTCTGAACTCCGAACTCCGAACAAAACGGCGGACTTGTTATTTGAAATTGGGACGGAAGAACTTCCGGCCGCCTACCTGCCGGGCCTCATCGAGCAGCTCTCGCGCGAAGCCTCCTCGCTGTTCCAGGCCCAGCACCTGCCGGTGGAACGAATCGAGAGCTTTGGGACGCCCCGGAGGCTCGTGCTGATCGCCTCCGCACTCGCCGCAACCCAGCGCAAACCCGGGGAAGAGGTCCGCGGTCCATCCAAGCAGGCGTCCTACGACAAGGCGGGCAAGCCGACCGCCGCCCTGCTCGGCTTCCTGCGCTCGCAGGGCGGCACACTCGGACAGACCAAAATCGTGAAATCGGAGAAGGGCGAGTACGTCCATCTGGCCAGGCCGCCGAGTTCCACCCCGACCGCCCAGGTCCTGGCAACCCTCCTGCCGCAGCTAGTCGGCCGCCTGCGCGCGCCCAAGACGATGCGGTGGGACGAGAGCGGCCTCCGATTCGCCCGCCCCATCCGGTGGCTGCTGGCGCTCTACGGCGAGACACCCATCCGCTGCTCGCTCGGCAGGCTGACCGCGGCCCCGGTCACGTGGGTCGGCGGCCCGCTGAACCCGCGCAGCGTGCGCGTCTCCTCGCCCGGCTCCTACCGGATCATGCTGAAGCGCGCCGGCGTGATCCTGGAGCAGGACGCGCGCCGTGGCGTGATCGAGCAGGAGGTCACCCGCCTGGCGCAGCAGGCGGGCGGAGCGGTAGTACCGGAGACGATCAGCCACGGCCTCCTCGAGGAAGTCACCCATCTGGTGGAGCGGCCGGTCCCGCTCGCCGGACGCTTCGACTCCGCCTACCTCAGCCTGCCGCGCGAGGTGCTCCTCGCGAGCATGGCGAAGCACCAGCGCGTCTTCGCCGTCGAGTCGGGTGGGAACGTCGTCCCGCAGTTCGCCGCGATCCTTGAGGGCTCTCCGCGGAAGCCCAATGACGTCCGCAAGGTGATCGAGCGCATCCTCAATGCGCGGCTGGCCGACAGCCTCATGTTCTGGAAGGAGGACCATGCGCGCCTGCCGCTCTTACGGATGGCGGAATCGCTGTCCGGTGTGGGCTTCCACGAGAAGCTCGGCTCGATGGCGGAGAAGTCGGTGCGCCTCCGGGCGCTCGCCGAGCCGCTGGCCGAGGCGTGGAAGCTGACCGACGAGGAGTGCGGGCACCTGCGCAAGGCCTGCCAGCTGGCGAAGGCCGACCTGGTGAGCGCGATGGTGAAGGAGTTCCCGACCCTGCAGGGCGTGGTGGGGAAGTACTACGCGAAGGACTCCAACGAGCCGGCGGCGGTGGCCGAGGCGATCGAGGAGCACTACCTGCCCGCCCCGCACCCTGGTGGCGCGGGGCCGCCCCGGCTGCCGCGCACGCTCATCGGCTCGGCCCTCGCCATCGTGGACAAGTACGACACGCTCAGCAGCTACTTCGGCCTGGGCATCATGCCCAGCGGCGACCAGGACCCCTTCGGCCTGCGCCGGGCCGCACAAGGGATTGTCGAGGTGGCCTGGGCGATTCATCGGGCGCTGCCGCTGGACCAGCTATGGCGAACCCGGGTTTCGATGGAACCGTTCCGTTCCGCGGCCTCCAAAGACGCCGCCGGCTCCGGCCACCGCATCCACCGCTACCTGCTGGAGCGGCTCTACACCTTCGCCTGGCCGCCCCGCCCCCCCGGCCCGCCGTCCGCTGCACAGACCGGGGCGGGCGACGAGCCCAGCGGGCGAGGCGGGGAGCCGGCGCCGGAGTCCGACTGCATCGACGCGGTCCTCGCCAGCCCGTGCGACAACCTCATCGACGCGATGGACCGCATCGTGAGCCTCCAGCAATTGGCCGGCCATCCCGGCCTGCGCAAGGCGGCCAAGGTCATCGAGCGCACCCGCAACATCCTCAGAGGCGCGCCGCTGCGCCAGCCGCAGGTGGACCCGGCGCGCCTGGCCGAGCCGCCCGAGCGGAAGCTGTGGGACGTGTACGCCTCGAACCACGAACGCGTGGCCCGGCTGGCCGCGGAGCAGTCCTATGGGGAAGCCACGACGCTCTTCGGCGAGCTCTTCTTCGAGCCGCTGCACGAGTTCTTCGACCGGGTGCTCGTGAACGTCCCCGACGAGCCGCTCCAGCAGAACCGGCTCGCCTTGATGCAGGCAATCCATACGTTGTATACTGAGCGCATTGCCGACCTCTCGAAACTCACCCTGCTGCAACGCGAGGAGACCCCCTGACATGAAGAAGCTCGGCACGTCACTCCGACCGAAGCGCCGCGTCGTCAGACCGCGGAGCACGACGCCGGCCAGACGCACGACCGCCCCGCGCTTCATCTACGCCTTCGGCGGCGGACGCGCCGACGGCAGCACCCACATGAAGGCGCTGCTGGGCGGCAAGGGCGCGAACCTGGCCGAGATGACCAGCCTCGGCGTGCCGGTCCCACCGGGATTCACCATCACGACGGAGGCGTGCCGCGCGTTCTACAAGCTGGGCGAGCGCTGGCCGCAGGGGCTGGACGCGGAGCTGGCGCGCAAGCTCGCGTGGCTCGAGGGCGCGGCGACGAAGGGGTTCGGCAACCCCAAGAACCCGCTCCTCGTGTCCGTCCGCTCCGGTGCGGCGGTCTCGATGCCGGGCATGATGGACACCATCCTCAACCTCGGGTTCAGCGACCGGGTCGTGCAGGGGCTCATCGTGAAGACCGAAAACCCGCGTTTCGCCTACGACGCCTACCGCCGCTTTATTCAAATGTACGGCAACGTCGTCCTCGAGATCGAGCACAAGCGGTTTGAGGACGCCCTGGGCAAGCAAAAGGCGAGGGCGGGTGCGGCGACCGATGCGGAGCTCCCGGTCGAGGCGCTGAAGGCGCTCGTCGCCGAGTACAAGCGGATCGTGAAGGAAGAGCAGGGCCGCGACTTCCCGGATGACCCGATGGAGCAGCTTCGGGGCGCTGTCAACGCGGTCTTCTCCTCCTGGAACAACGAGCGGGCCATCATCTACCGGCGGCTCAACGGCATCCCGCACGATATGGGGACGGCGGTCACCGTCCAGTCCATGGTCTTCGGGAACATGGGCAAGAGCTCGCTGACCGGCGTCTGCTTCACGCGCGACCCGGGCACCGGCGAGCGCCTCTTTTACGGCGAGTACCTGGTCAACGCTCAGGGCGAGGACGTCGTCGCCGGCATCCGCACCCCCAAGCCGATCGTGGAGCTTAAGTCCGAGTTCCCGAAGATCTACGAATCGCTCTACAAGGTCGGCCAGCGGCTCGAGAAGCACTTCACCGACGTCCAGGACATGGAGTTCACGGTGGAGGAGGGGGTCCTCTACATGCTCCAGACCCGGACCGGCAAGCGCACCGCCGGCGCCGCGGTCGCCATCGCCGCCGATTTCGTCCGCGAGGGTGTGCTCTCGAAACACCAGGCGCTCCTGCGCATCAATCCGGACCAGATCGACCAGCTGCTCCACCCGACCATCGACCCGAAGGCCAAGCCGCGCGTCATCGCGAAGGGGCTGCCCGCCTCGCCGGGGGCTGCGGTCGGCAAGGTCGCGTTCCACGCGGACCGCGCGGTCGAGATGGCGAAGGACGGCGCCCAGGACGTCATCCTCGTGCGCGAGGAGACCTCGCCCGAGGACATCGAAGGCATGGCGGCCTCGCAGGGCATCCTGACGGCGCGTGGCGGAATTACCTCTCACGCCGCTGTCGTCGGACGCGGAATGGGCAAGTGTTGCGTGGTGGGCTGTGACGGCATCACCGTTCGCGAAGAAGAGGGCCACTTTACGGCCGGTGATGCCACCGTGAAGGAAGGCGACTACATTACGATCAACGGCTCGACCGGCGAGGTCATCCTCGGGGAAGTGCCGCTCGTCAAGCCGCAGCTCACCCGCAGCTTCAAGCAGCTCCTCGAGTGGGCGGACAAGGTCCGCCGGCTGCGCGTGCGCGCCAACGCCGACACGCCGCAGGACGCCAAAATCGCCCGCGAGTTCGGCGCGGAGGGGATCGGCCTGTGCCGCACCGAGCACATGTTCTTCGGTGAGGAGCGCCTGCCCGTCGTGCGCGAGATGATCCTGGCGAAGGATTCTACCGCCCGGAAGGCGGCGCTGGCGAAGCTGCTGCCGTTCCAGAAGCAGGACTTCATCGGCATCTTCGAGGCGATGAAGGGGCTGCCGGTCACCGTGCGTTTGCTGGACCCGCCGCTCCACGAGTTTCTCCCCAATACGCCTGAGGACCAGGAGCGGGTGGCCAAGCAGCTGGGGGTGGATGCGCGGACCCTGCGCGACACCGTCAACAGCCTGCACGAGCTCAACCCCATGCTCGGCCACCGCGGCTGCCGGCTGGGTATCACGTATCCTGAGATCAACGAGATGCAGGCCCAGGCGATCTGCGAAGCGGCGGCACAGCTCACCCGCGACGGTATCACCGTCATCCCGGAAATCATGGTGCCGCTCGTCGGCCACCCGCAGGAGTTCCACATCGCGAAACGGACGATCGACGACGTCGCCAAGCGGACGATGGCGCGCGCCAAGGTGGCGTTCACGTATCTCGTCGGCACGATGATCGAGGTCCCGCGCGCCGCGGTGGTCGCCGACCTCATCGCCCGGGAGGCGGAGTTCTTCAGCTTCGGCACGAACGACCTCACCCAGATGACGTTCGGGTTCTCGCGGGATGACATCGGCAAGTTCCTCCCGCACTACCTCAAGGAGAACATCCTGCCCGCCGACCCGTTCATGAAGCTGGACCGGGACGGCGTGGGTGCCTTGATCCGCCTGGGCATTCAGAAGGGCCGCGCGACCCGCAAGGGGCTGAAGGTCGGCATCTGCGGGGAGCACGGGGGGGAGCCCTCCTCCATCGAGTTCTGCCACCAGGTGGGGATGGACTACGTGTCGTGCTCGCCCTACCGGGTGCCGGTCGCCCGCCTGGCGGCGGCCCAAGCCGCCCTGAGAGAGAAGCGGAAAACATGAGATTTTGGATTTTAGATTTCGGATTTTGGATTAAGATGGTTGGTCCTCGCCAATCCAAAATCGAAAATCTAAAATCTAAAATGGCGTCATTTCCTCTCCCGCCACGATGAGCGATCCCATTCGCTCGTATCTTAAAGACATCAAAGAGATCCCGCTCCTGACCGCCCAGGAGGAGATCGACCTCGCCAGACGCATCCGCAAGGGCGACTTGAAGGCCAAGCGGCAGATGACGCTCTCCAACCTGCGCCTGGTCATCAACATCGCCAAGCGCTACTCGCACCTCGGCGTGCCGCTGCTGGACCTCATCGAGGAAGGCAACCTCGGGCTGATGAAGGGGGTCATCAGGTACAATCCCGCGAAGGGCTACCGGTTCTCCACCTACGGCGCCTGGTGGATCCGCCAGTACATCACCCGCGCCATCGCCAACCAGGGCAAGACGGTCCGCATCCCGGTCTACATGACGGAGCTGCTCTCCAAGTTCAAGCGCATCACCGAAGAGCTCTCGCAGAAGCTGGGCCGCCGACCGACCGTGACCGAGCTGGCCAAGCGCATGCGGCTGCCGGTCGAGCGCATCGAGCGGCTCCAGGAGCTGGTCACCTCCTCCCAGACGACCTCGCTCGAGACGCCGGTCGGGGAAGAGGGCGAGACCGAGATGATCGACCTCCTGCAGGACGAAACGATACCCAGCCCGCAGGAGGACATCACCCGCTTCCTCCAGCACGAGCGCATCGCCGCACTGCTGCTGAAGATGAACGAGCGCGAGCGCCGGGTGCTCACCCTGCGCTACGGGCTGGACGATGGCATCAGCCGCACGCTGGGAGAGACGGCCAAGTTCTTCAGCATCACCCGCGAGCGGGTGCGGCAGATCGAAGCCGTCGCCATGCGAAAACTCCGCGTCCTCATCGCCTCGGAGGATACTCCGAACGCCGGCCAACCGCAGGCGCCGGCGCCGGCCTCCTCCTCATCGGCGCCTCGCGCGCGCGCGGCGACCCGCGCCAAGCGTGTCAAGGCACGCGCCGGACGTGCCAGGCGCAACCACCGCTGATTCTTCTGATTCTTCGGGGTAACCGGTTGCCAGTAACCAGAAACCAGAAGCTGCCGGTTACCGGTTAGCGGAACGATGCGGCTGTAGCTCAAACTGGATAGAGCGGGGGCGTCCTAAGCCCTGCGTTGCAGGTTCGACTCCTGCCAGCCGCACTCTTTTCGTCCACCAAAGTCCGACAAAACCCCTTAAAACCGCTTAGAGGAGCTCACAACTTGAGTAAAAAATGCTTGACAACCACAGCCTAACTCCCTATAGTGAGCGCAACTTCTGAAAGGAGGTGTGCTCGGACTCCCGGGGAAGGGGAGGAAACGCGGAGCAAGCAGTTCCTTTCATCACTGGAGCAGTCTGAGGACACGTGTGAAGCGCATGAGCGCAGAGTGGCAAGGCACGGAAGGCATGGGAAGTGGGGACTCACAACAAGGAGGTTCGACGATGGTGAAGGCTACGCTTCGTAGCGCAGTCCTTCTTGGCATCGCGGCCATCGGGGTGCTGGCGGCCGGCATGCCCAGCTTTGCGGAAGTGCAGAACGTCAAGGTCGGGGGGGACATCACGGTCAGAGCGTTCCACCGCGAGAACCTGGACTTGCACGCCCAATCCGGTGCTGGCGCGACCGGCGGCGGCGTCGGCGCCGTCAACGCCACGCAGGGCCAGCTCGATGGGGACAATTTCCTCATGAGCACGGTGGGGATCAACGTGGGCGCGGACCTCACCGAGAACATCTCCGCGTTCATCCGAATCGCCAACGAGCGGGACTGGAACCAGACGGCGAACACCGCGGCGGGCGACTTCGACATCAGCCAGGCGTACGTCGCGTTCAAGGAGCTGTTTTACTCGCCGCTCACCGTCAGCATCGGCCAGCAGCCCATCGTTTGGGGCCGCGGGTTCGTGCTCGGCAGCAACCTCCTTCCGGGCACTCTGCTCGGCGGGGCGGATGACCGGAACGCCTCGATCAACGCGAACGAGTACACCGACTTCACCGCGTTCGACGCGATCCGGGCGACGATCGATCTCTCCAGCTTCACGGGCAATGTGCCGCTCACGGCGGACTACGTGTACATCAAGCTGGATGAAACGCTGGTCGGTGAGGACGACGACCAGACGGCGCAGGGCCTCAACTTCAGCACCAAGTTCGACATGGGTGAGGCGGAGGCGTACTACCTGAGCCAGAACGACGAGAGCCCGGTTGGCAACGGCGGGGCCGAAGACGGCCGGATCCACACCCTCGGCCTCCGCAGCAGCGCAAAGCCGGTCGAGGGCGCCTACCTGTACGGCGAGCTCGCCTACCAGTGGGGCAACCGGGTGACCGACCTGGAGGGCGTTCAGGCTTCCGGCGGCGGCCACGCAGCTTGGGCGGCGAACCTCGGGGCGGAGTACACGCTGACCGGGGTGGCGATGAACCCGATGTTCGGCGCCGAGTGGCGGTTCTACTCCGGCAATGAGTGCAGCGACACCGGTGGCAATGCCGTGAACGGTGCGTGTGCCGGCTGGCAGGCAATCGCCCCGGGCTACTTCCGGACGGCGATCCGCGAATTCCAGACCCGTCGGAGCGTCACGGGATTCTACGCGACCCAGCAAAACGGCGTCACGTCGGGCCAGACGAACCAGCATGAGTTGGGGCTGTACACGGGCTTCAATCCGCTGGAGGACCTGCGCGTGGGCTCGCGGCTGTCCTGGTTCATCCTGCCGGTCGGGGCCGTCCCGCCGACCTCCCCAGCCGGGGTGGGAGGCAATCGCAACAGCTTCATCGGCACCGAGTGGGACACGCAGTTCACCTACGACTACACGGACGACGTCCAGTTCGGCTTCCTGTACGCGCTCTTCCTGCCGGGCAACGTCTTCCGTGATGCTGGCGGCATCGCCGGCACGGCAGCTGCGATCGGCGGTGATGCGACCGCGCAGCAACTGGTCACCACGGTCAGCGTGAAGTTCTAAGCACGCGCCGGCGCAGTAAGAATTGACAGCGCCCCCTGCTTCGCAAGAGGCAGGGGGCGTTTTTTAACCGTTAGGCCCGTTATGCCGGTTGGGCCCGTTATGCCCGTTGCGGAGCCAGCCGACCAACGGGCTCAACGGGCAAAACGGGCCAACGTGCAAACGAACGAATGTCTCATCCTCTCTGCGTGGCGTTCCTCTGGCACATGCACCAGCCCTGCTACCGGGACCTGGCCACCGGCAGCTGCTCCATGCCTTGGGTGCGCCTCCATGCAGCGAAGGACTACGTCGACATGGTGGAGCGGCTGGACGCCTTTCCAAACATCCGCCAGACCGTGAACGTCGTGCCCTCGCTCCTCGACCAGCTCGACGCCTACCTGCCGCCCGCCAACGGCTCCGACACGTTCCTGGAGCTCTCCCGCAAGGCGGCCGGCGAGTTGTCCTCTGACGAGCAGCGGTTCCTCCTCCGGTGGTTCTTCATGGCCAACCTGGAGCGGATGATCCAACCGGTGCCGCGCTACCACGACCTGCTGGCCAAGCGGGGCCTGCACGTTCAAGAGGAGCGCTGGCCGGCGATCCAGGCGCGGTTCAGGACCCAGGACTACCTGGACCTGCAGGTCTGGTTCAACCTGGCGTGGATCGACCCCTGGATCCGCCGGCGCGACCCGGAGCTGGGCCGGCTGGAAGCCAAGGGCCAGCAGTTCACCGAAGCGGAGAAGCACCTCGTCCTGGACCGTCAGCTTGCGCTCATCGCCCGCGTCGTCCCCGCCTACCGAGCCGCCGCCGGACGCGGCCAGGTTGAGATCACCACGTCTCCGTACTACCACCCCATCCTGCCGCTTTTGTGCGATACCCGCTCGGCCAGCACCGGTCTGCCTGGCGCGGTATTGCCCGAGCCCGGATTCCGGCACCCCGAGGACGCGCGCTGGCAGCTCCAGGCCGCACTCCGGCGCCACCAGGAGGCCTTCGGGGTGCGCGCGCGGGGGATCTGGCCGCCGGAGGGCAGCGTCAGCGAAGAGGCCGTCTCACTTGCCTGCGAGGCGGGTGTCCAGTGGCTCGCGACGGATGAAGAGATCCTCTGGCGCACGCTCAAGACCGGCCGCACCCCGGCGCTCCTCTACCGGCCGCACCGGCTGGACCGCCCCTCCGGACGGGCCGCCATCGTGTTCCGCGACCGGGAGCTCTCCGACCTCATCGGCTTCGTGTACAGCCGGTGGGAGCCGAAAGCGGCGGCGGCCGACTTTCTCAGGCGGCTGGAGGCCATCCGCTCGCAGCTCCGGGGTGCCTCGAGGCCGCCGCTCGTCAGCATCATCCTCGACGGCGAGAACGCCTGGGAAGGCTACGCGGACGACGGCCACCCGTTCCTGATGGAGCTCTACGCGGCACTCTCGCGCGACGAGCGCTTCCGCTGCGTCACCATCAGCGAGTACCTCGACCGCCACCCGCTCGACGCCGAGCCCTCGCTCCCCGAGCTCTTCAGCGGGTCGTGGATCAACGGCAACTTCGCCACCTGGGTCGGCCACCCGGAGAAAAACGCCGCCTGGAGCCGGCTCGCCGACGCCCGCGCGGCGCTCGAAGGGACGGACAGGAACGCGCCGGCCTGGCGCAGCCTCGGGGCAGCGGAGGGCAGCGATTGGATGTGGTGGTTCGGCGATACCCATTTCTCCGCCCAGGCGGACGAGTTTGACCGGCTCTTCCGCGCCCACCTCGCCAACGCCTACCGGGCCGCCGGCCTCGAGGTCCCGGAGACGCTCAGCCGGCCGATCCGGACGAGCGCCGTGCCGGCCTTCTTCGCGCCGACCGGTCTCATCCAGCCGACCATCGACGGCCGCGAGACGTCCTACTACGAATGGCTCTACGCGGGCCGGGTGGACCTCGCGCGGCAGTACGGCGCCATCCAGCGCGGCATGCAGTCTCTCCGCGTCCTGCATCACGGCTTCGACCGGGCGCACCAGTACGTCAGGCTCGACTTCGATCCGGACCGGCTGGCCGCCACCCCCGGCTGGACGATCGAGCTCTCGCTCTCATCCGTCCGGGTCCGCATCGATCCGGTCGCGGGCTCGGTCCGCGCCCGCGTACTGCCGGCCGACGGCGGGGAGCCGGTCGCCGTCCCCTGCGCGCTCGGCCGGACGCTGGAAGTGGCAATCCCCTCGGCCCTGCTCGACCTCTCCCCGGGCGCCAAGCTGCGCCTGAGCGTCAGCCTGGAGCAGGGTGGGGAAGTGGTGGAGCGCTACCCTGACCACGGCGCCTTCGAGCTGACCGCGTCGGAGGCGGAGCTGGAAGCCCAAGCCTGGCCGCTCTGACACAAGCGGTGATGGTCAAGTTTGGCGGGTGACGCGGAGCGGGGGCCCCCATCCGCCCGGAGCCGACGACGGCGATAGTCCGGCGCGGCGAGGACGGATGGGGTCGGCAGCGGCAGGCCCCGCCAAACTTGACCACTACCACACAAGCGTGCCGCTTGATTGACCGTCGGAGAAGGACTATAATTAGAGTTTATCCATGAAGCCTATCCGCATCGCCATCTCCGGGGTCGGGAACTGCGCGAGCTCGCTCCTCCAGGGCATCCACTACTACGCCGGCGCGCACGCAGCGCCCGGCAACCTCAATCGCGGCCTCCTGCACCCGCGCGTCGGCCCCTACGCCTCGTCCGACATCAAGGTCGTGGCGGCCTTTGACATCGACGCGCGCAAGGTCGGCAAGCCGCTCGAGACGGCATGCGTGGCGCTGCCGAACTGCACGGCGAAGTTCGTCAAGCGCTTCCCGCGCTACGGCGTGACGGTCCGGATGGGTCCGGTCCTCGACGGCGTGGCGCCCCATATGCGCAAGTACCCGTCCGCCCAAACGTTCGTCGTGGCGAAGGCGAAGCCCGCGAACGTCGCCAGGACGCTGAGGGAGAGCGGCGCGGAGATCCTGCTGAACTACCTGCCGGTGGGCTCCCAGAAGGCGACCGAGGCGTACGCCGACGCGTGCCTGGAGGCCGGGGTCAGCCTCATCAACTGCATCCCCGTCTTCATCGCCTCGGACCGCCGGTGGGCGGCCCGGTTTGCCGCGCGCGGCATCCCGCTCATCGGCGACGACGTGAAGAGCCAGGTGGGGGCCACCATCCTCCACCGCACACTCGCCAAGCTGTTCATGGAGCGGGGGGCGGCTATCGACCGGACCTACCAGCTCAACGTCGGCGGCAACACCGACTTTCTCAACATGCTCAACCAGGACCGCCTGAAGATGAAGAAGATCTCCAAAACCGAAGCGGTCCAATCGGTGCTCCACCCCCGCCTCGATACGACTGAGATCCACATCGGCCCGAGCGACTACGTGCCCTGGCAGCACGACCGGAAGGTCTGCTTCCTCCGCATTGAAGGGCGCGGCTTCGGCGATTGCCCCATTGAGCTCGAAGCCAGGCTCTCGGTCGAGGACTCGCCCAACAGCGCCGGCATGACCATCGACGCCATCCGGTGCCTGCGGCTGGCGCGCGACCGCCGCCTCTCGGGCCCGGTCCGGTCCGTTTCCGCCTGGACGATGAAGCACCCGCCCGAGCCCATGCCGGATGAGCAGGCGTGCCAGCTCGTGGAGGCGTTCATCCGTGGCAGCAACAACCGATAGCATCTCGAGTTCCCGGCCCGCCGCGCGCTCCGCGTCAGGATGGAGTTCCGTCCTGCGGTTTGGCGCGTCCGTCGTCCTGTTCGCCGCACTGATCACCTTCCTGGCGCTTCCCTGGGTGGATCTGTCGTGGTGGAAGATCTTCCGCCGTTCGGTCTCGATCGCCTCCGCCCTCAGCCTGTGGCTCTGCATCACCAGGCTGGAGCATCGGTCCATCCGCTCTTACGGGTTCGCGGCGGGCGGGGCGGGGAAGCGGGAGTGGTGGTTCGGCCTGCTGGTGGGTGGTGCGGCGCTGGCGTTCATGCTGGGCATCGGGCTCGCGACCGGAATCTGCCGGATTTCGATCACCCCGGACCGGGTTAAGCTCTGGCGCACCCTCCTCGGCTTTCTGCCCGCGGCAGCACTCGTCGGCGTCCTGGAGGAGCTGGTCTTCCGGGGCTACCTGCTTCAGCACCTGCTGACCTGGTCGCGCGCGGCCGCCGTGCTGCTGACCAGCGCCCTCTATGCCGTGGTGCATCTGAAGAGCCCGGAGTGGACGTTCCACACCTCCCTGGAGCTCGGCGGGCTGTTCCTCTTCGGGGTGGTCTTGTCGTTCAGCTACCTGCGCACCCGCCAGCTGTACCTGGCGGCCGGCCTGCATGCGGCGCTGGCGTACGGTGCGCGCGTCAACAAGCTCCTCATCGAATTCCAAGATCCGTCGATGTCCTGGCTGAGCGGAACGAGCCGGCTGGTGAACGGCGTGTTCGGCTGGTTCACCCTGCTCTTCATCGGCGGTCTCATATGGTGGTGGACGCGGCGCGTGGAAGGAGAGGTCAAACATGGGCAGGCGTAGCGTGTGGGGGACGGTAGCGTGCGCGGCCGTCCTGGTCATGGGGGCCGCATCGGCCGCGGCGGCGATCGACGAGACCAAGGGCGGGCCGTCCTACGTGTCGGGCTCGCTCAGGAAACTGGGCCGCGGCATCGCCAATGTCGCCACGTGCCCCATCGAGCTGCCGCGGACGATTGAGAAAGTGTCTCTCCGAGACGGCTATGTGGCGGGGGCGACGGTGGGAATCCTGCAGGGGGTCTGGCGGACGATACTGCGCGGGGCAGTCGGTGTGTTCGAGGTGGTGACGTTTCCCATCGAGGTCACGGAGGGCTTCAAACCGCTGCTCAAGCCGGAGTTCGCCTTCGGCGGCGACGTCTGGGATGAATAACGGGATTTCGCGGATTTAAAAAGCTGATTTCGCAGATTGAGTTCGTATCCGTGTAATCGGTATGTATAATCTGCGTAATCCTGATTAAGAGAGCAGTTCCTTGCGCTGGTCTTCCGGCAGCGTCCGCTTCAGGACGTTGATGACCCGCGTCAGCTCCATGTCGAGCAGCGTGACGAATGAGAGCAGCCGCTGGGTGAGCCAGAAGACGCCGCACAGCGTGATGCCGATGACGGACGTCGCCATCTGGATCTCGGTTTGCGGCACGACCAGGAGAAAGACGAAGACCGCGGCGGCCATCACGAGCAAGTAGATCTTCAGCCGTTCGACGACGTCGAGGAACCGGCGGTCACTTGGCTGCAGCGGCATGACGCCCCTCCCATCCTGTCCTTCACGCGAGTGATTGCGCCGATGACCTTCGAGGGATAGTATACAACAACATGAGCCCGGCGGGGAGCTGGACCGTGCTGGTTGACGGCTACAACGTCATCAAGCGCCACGGGCCGTGGCGCCGGCTCACTCCCCAGGACGGCAGGACGCGTCTCCTCGCACTGGTCTCCGGCATCGGGTGGCCGGTTCCGGTCCTCCGTGCCGTCATCGTGTTTGACGGCCGGGTGGCGGATGCCACGGCCGTCCACAGCACCGGTGCTATGGAAGTGCGCTTTGCCTCCCCCTCCGCCGACGCCGATCTTCAGCACGCCATCCGGACGAGCACCCACCCCGGCCGCCTCATCGTCGTCACCGACGACGGCGACATCCTCCGGGCGGCGAAGAGCCACGGCGCGCGCTGCCGCTCAAGCCAATGGCTGCTCACACTCGGCCTGAGCGCATCCCGGCACGGGGAGCCGGCGGAGGGGCGGCGGGCCGCGCTGCCGGCCGCCGAGGCACGACGCATCACGGAAGAGCTCGCCAAGCGCTGGCTGGGAAAAGAATGATTGCACGGATTATGAAATTCGATTACGCAGATAAGCGGTTCTGGAGCGCCTGGTCGGGTGGGTTTGACAAGGTGCGTCCGGCCTCGATACAATACTCTTCACGATGGAGGTGAGCCGATGAAACGGAGAGCAGTGTGTGCGGCGTTGGTGCTGGCCGGCGTGAGCCTCTGGTGCGTTCCCGCCTGGGCGCAGGATCCGATCCACAAGATGGGCCGGGGCGTCGTGAACGTGCTGACCGGCTGGATCGAGCTGCCCAAGCAGATCCACCTGGGCAGCCAGGAAGACAATCCGGTCATCGGCGTCGGCAGCGGCCTCTTCAAGGGGGTGGGGCTGACGGTGCTGCGAAGCGGCGTGGGCATCTACGAGGCGCTCACGTTCCCCCTCCCATACCCGAAGAACTATGCGTCGCCCTACGAGCAGATGGAACTCAACGATTACGCCTGGGAAGAGTAACCGGCGCGCGCCGGAACGTCGGCGGCCCTTGGGGGGAACTCCAAGGGCCGCGCTCCTTTTAGGGCTGATCCTCTTCTTCTTTGGGGGGAGGGAGGGGGGTGGGGAGCCGATCCCGCGTTCCCAACCGATCCCGCCGGCGAAATCGGCCAAACCCGTCGTCGGCGAGCGGCTGACGTTCCACGGCCGGTGGATGGGGATCCCGGTCGGGTACGGCTGGATCGAGGTCAAGGAGCTCGTGGACCTGGACGGCCGAGCGGCCTACCACATCGAAGCCCAAGGCCACACGAACGAGGTCCTGTCCACGTTCTATCCCATCCACGACGTCATCCACTCGTACCTCGACGCCGAGACGCTGATACCGCTGCGCTTCGAGAAACACCAGCGCGAGGGCCGCTACCGCGCCGACGAGGTGGTGACGTTCGACCAGCGGTCGCACCGGGCGCAGTACCGCTCGCTCCTCAACCAGTCGGAGAAAACCATCGAGCTACCGCCCGACTTCCAGGACCTCATCAGCGCGCTCTACTGGTTCCGCGCCCAGCCGCTCGGCGCCGACCACACCGTCACCCTGGACATCTACACGGATGAAAAGATCTACCGGACTGACATCGAGATCCAGCCTCCGGTCCAGCTCGAGCTGCTCAAGCGCGGGACTTTCCCGTGCCTCGTGGTGGAGCCCAAGGCCTCGTTCAAGGGCCTCCTCGTGAAACGCGGACGGCTGTGGGCCTACGTCACCGCCGACGAACACCGGCTGCCGCTGCTCGTCAAGGCGACGACCCCGTGGGGCGCCATGAGCGCGGTGATCGATGAGGAGTCGATCCGGAACGTTCTCGGCAAGACCTCCTTCTAGCTCGTCCTCTCCGACAAAAACCCCCGGAAGCCTCCTTTCCAGCACAGAATAATGTCTTATAAGATATATTCTGTTAAATAGACTCTAGGCAATGAACCGCAGTCACTAAGCAAAAGGCTACCTCAAATGCAACTCGAAGAACCTGGAAAGACGGTCCAAATAACCCGCAGGATCAAGCGAATAACCTTCCAGATGACCGGCTCCCCGGATCATCCACAATTCTTTAGGTTCACCGGAAGCTTTGAGAATCTCCTCGGCCCCGTGGCGCGGCATCCGGGCGTCCTCGGCGCCCTGGATCAGGAGGAGCGGCCGGGGGCTGAGCGCCGGAGCCGCACTCCGCGGCGAGACCCTGGAGGGCCAGACGCCGAACCGCAGGCGGTAGGTCGTCGTCACGAACCACAGGAACGGCACCCGCGGCAGCCGGTACAATAGCCCCAGGTGGCGCCCCAGGCTGTCATCCAGGTCCGCATAGGGGCTGTCGACCGCCACAGCACCCAGCCGCTCGTCGCGCGCCGCCACCAGGATGGCGACTACCGCCCCCATGGAGATGCCGTAGACGCCGTACGGGCGCTCGGGAACGTCCGTCTGGCGGCCCAGGAAGCTCAGCGCCCCCTCCAAATCGCGCTGTTCACGCCAGCCGAATGAGGTCGTCCGGCCTTCGCTGCCGCCGTGGCCGCGGAAATCGAACAGGAAGAGGTTAAAACCGCGCCGGTGGAGGCCGGCGGCGATGTCCAGAAGGTCGGAGCGGTTGGAACCTACCCCGTGGCACAGGATGAGCCATGGGCGGGCTGGGTTACCGGGGATCTTCCATCCCTCCAGCTCAAGACCGTCAGAGGATGGAAACCGCACCGTCTCCGCCTCAAGGCCGAACTGGGCCGGCTCGCTCGGCAGCGGAAGCTTCGGGAGGACGGTATTACGCAGGAACAGGACGGCGGAGACCGCCCAGGTCCAGAAGGTAACCAGAAAGACGACCTCAAGGAGGATCACGGGAGGCGGTTGTCGGGCGATGTGTCACTTCACCGTGCTACCGGCGGGAATGGAGCGGTCTAGGCTGACGACGACGATCGATCCGCCATCCGAAGCCGCCAAGACCATCCCCTGGCTCTCGACCCCGCGCAGGACCGCCGGCTTGAGGTTGGCGACAACCACCACCCGCTTGCCGACGAGGTCTGAGGCCTGGTAGGACCCCTTGATGCCGGCGACGACCTGGCGCGGGGCGCCCTCGCCGATGTCCACCTTCAGGACGAGCAGGCGGTCGGCGTTCGGGTGATCCTCGGCGGATACGACCACGCCCACCCGCAGCGAGAGCTTTTTGAAGTCATCCAGCGTCGCCGGGGCCGGCGGTTGAGGAATGGGGCTGGCCGCGGCTGAGGGCGTTTCCGGTACCGGATTCCCTGCCTCGCTCATGCTGAACCTCCAGGTAGTTGGGGAGCCATTACCGCCACGAGCACCGGCGGCTCCATCGGCGGCACCATGGTGATGGCGGTCCAAGGGCAGATCTTCTCGCAGAGCCAGCAGCCGATGCACCGCGGCTGGTCGATGATGCAGGTGGCGTGCAGACCCGGGTACTCCGGTCCCGGCACCTTGTCGATGCAGTCCACCGGGCAGACGGCGATGCACACCTCGCAGCCGGTGCAGCTGTCCGGGTTGATGAGCGCCTTGGGGCGGCCCTTTCTGGGCTGCGCAGTGGTCACGGCCATGGCAGGGCCCGCTTACGCGGGGTTCTTCAGCCGCTCGGAGACCAGGCGGCTCACGAGCTTGCCATCCGCCGCGCCCGCGGCCTTGGCCATCACGTACTTCATGATGGGTCCTTGGGCCGTCCCGACGCTGGCGACCGCTTCATCGACGAGCTTCCGCAGCGCATCTTCCGAGAGCGGCGGCGGCAGGTAGGCGTTCAGGATGGCCAGCTCCGCTTCGGCCTGCGTCAGGATGTCCTGCCGCCCGGCCCCTTTGGCGGACTCGATGGTCTCGCGCCGCTGCTTGGCCTGCTGGGCGATGACCTGGGTGACGCTCTGGTCGTCGAGCTGGGGCTGGCGCTTCTCGATCGCCGCGCGCTGGATCCCGGCCTTGATCAGGCGCAGGGCGTCCACGCGGAGCCGGTCGCGCGCCTTCATCGCCGTCTTGTAGTCGGCCTCGATGCGCTCAGTCAACGTCGGCATTCATCCTCCTCAGCATGGTACCAGTGTACACAAAGGGTCGCGCCGCTTCAAGCCGCTGATCTTCAGCGTTGATCAGCTATAGCAAACGAACTAACAATTGTGACGATTCCAGTGATTCCAAAATTGATTCCAGTGATTTGGATGACGACACATCACTGTAATCATTCGAAAATCACTGTAATCATGCCACAGGATTTACTGCGTTTGTATTAGGACGCTCCGGAATCGAGATAGCCCAGCTCGCGCAGCATCCGCTCGTCTTCCCGCCAGTCCTCGGCCACCTTGACCCACAGCTCCAGATGCACCTTCCGCCCCAGCAAGCGTTCCAGCTGCTGCCGGGCCGCCGTTCCAATGCGCTTCAACATCAAGCCGCCCCGGCCGATGAGAATGGCTTTCTGCCCTGGCCGCTCGACGAGAATGGTGGCCTGGATGACGGTCACGCGTTCACGTTCCTCTACCTGTTCCACGAGGACCGCGACCGCGTGCGGCACCTCCTCATGCGTGGCCATGAGGATTTGTTCGCGGATGAACTCGCTCATCAGCCGCTGCGGCGTCTGGTCCGTCCGCTGGCCGGGCTCATACCAGCGCGGCCCTTCCGGCAGATGCGCGACGATGCGCTCCAACAGCGTGTCCATCTGGACGCCGGTCAAGGCCGAAACCGGGATGCAGTCCGCGAAGAGACCGGTCTTCGCGCACGCCTCCAGTAGCGGCAACAGCTTCGGTTTCTTGACCGCGTCCACTTTGTTGATCGCCAGGAGGACGGCTGGAACACGTGGTTCGCCGCGGCGCCAGCGCACGACCTCTTTGATCCTGGCGAAGACTTGCTCGTCCGCATCCGTCAGGCCGACCCGCCCGTCAATCATGACCGCGATCACATCAGCCTCGTCGAGCACCGCCTTCACCGCCTCCTGCATGTGCCGGCCGAGCGCGTGCTCGGGCTTCTGCAGGCCGGGCGTGTCGAGGAAGATGATCTGCGCGTCGTCGCGCGTCAGCGCGCCGAGGATGCGGTGCCGGGTCGTCTGGGGTTTGGGCGACACGATCGCCACCTTCTCTTTCAGGTAGTAGTTGAGCAGGGTCGACTTGCCGACGTTGGGCCGGCCGACGATGCCGACGAATCCCGACCGATGGATGGCGTCGCTCATCCCACCATCCAATCAACAGGTGGTGGGATCATCCAGCCAGGCGCCGCCGCTTGCGGGCGATCCAGGCGAGCAGCCGGGAGCGCGAGAGGCAGTTCAGCAGCTGCCGCGGCGAGAGCCATGCGCGACGCGCCACGCCCAGGCCGATCGCCATGTGGTCCAGCTGGTCGATGCTGTGGGTGTCGGTCGAGATGGCCAGCATCACGCCCGCGTCGCCGGCGCGCCGGGCCGCCGCATCGGAGAGGTCCAGTCGCTTCGGATAGGCGTTGATCTCCAGCGCCGTCCCCGTGTCGTTGGCCGCCGCGCAGACTGCGTCCAGATCCAGCGGATACGGTTCGCGCTGCCCCATCAGCCGGCCGGTCGGGTGCGCGATCAGGGTCACGTAGGGGTTGCGCATCGCCGCGATGAGTCGGCGCGTCAGGACCGCTTCACTCTGCCGGAAACCCGAGTGGATCGCGCCGACGACGAAATCGAGCTCGGCGAGCACCTTGTCGGGATAGTCCATCCGCCCGTCCGCCAGGATGTCCACTTCGGCGCCCATCAGGAGCCGGAACCGCGCGGCGCGCGCGTTGAGGGTGCGAATCTGCGTCATTTGACGCCGCAACCGCTGGACCGTCATGCCGTGCGCCACCTTCAGCGACGGCGAGTGGTCGCAGATGGCGAGGTACTGGTAGCCGAGCCGCTCGCCGGCTTTCGCCACCGTCTCCAGCGAATCGCTGCCGTCCGACCAGGTCGTGTGGATGTGGAAGTCGCCCCGGATGTCGCGCGGCTCCACGAGCGTCGGGAGCCGCCCGGTCTTCGCCGCGTCGATCTCGCCGCCGTCCTCCCGCAGCTCCGGCGGGATCCACGCCAGCCCCAAGGCGCGGTAGACGCTGTCCTCTTCCCTGCCCGCGATCCGCCGGTTCGTCTTCGTGCGGAAGACCCCATACTCGTTCACCTTCAGCCCCCGGCGAATGGCCAGCTCCCGGAGGCGGACGTTGTGCTCTTTCGAGCCGGTGAAGTACTGGAGCGCGGCGCCAAATCCATCCGGCGCCACAACCCGCAGGTCCACCTGCAGCCCGTCGGGCGTCAGGATCGATGACTTCGTCGGACCTGCGGCGAGGACCCTTGCGCTGAAGGGCGATCGGCAGAAGGCGTCCCTCACCCGCTCGGGCGCGCGGGAGGCCACGAGCAGGTCGAGGTCGCCGATCGTTTCCTTCATGCGGCGCAGACTGCCGGCCGTCGACACCGCGGTGACGCCGGGCACGCGCTGCAGCCTTGCGAGGAGCTCCCTGGCGAGCGGCAGCGCCACCCCGAGGTGCATGCGCTCCCGCCCTTTCTTGAGGACCGCGACGCCCTTCAGGAGGTTCTCTTCCTTCTTCGCCTGGAACCCCGGCAGACGTTGGAGCCGGTGTGAGCGCGCGGCCCGTTCGAGCTGCTCGACGCTCGAAATGCGCAGCCGCTCGGTGAGCAGTTTGGCGGTCTTGGGACCGAGCCCCGGCACTTCCAGGAGCTCCAGCACCCCCCGCGGGATGGACGCTTTGAGCCGCTCGATGGCGCCAATCGTGCCGGTGGCGAGATACTCCGCGATTTTGTCGGCCAGCTCCGCGCCGATGC
>Ga0155207_137_pt1 | contig 29777 bp, 26 predicted proteins | sample RifCSPhighO2_02_FD_106175 | JGI IMG/M metagenome (GOLD analysis project Ga0155207, IMG submission 106175) | Omnitrophica WOR_2 bacterium RIFCSPHIGHO2_02_FULL_67_20
CAGAGACACAGAGACAGTCGAGAACCCGCCTCTGTGTTTCTGCGGCTCTTCTGTGTTTCTGTGGTTCGTTGACACCGTCGAGGACGTTTGTTAGACTGCCTCTTGTCGCCATGCCCCCCGCGTCCCGCCGAGGCTTAACCGTCATCTATACCGGCAACGGCAAAGGCAAGACGACCGCCGCGCTGGGCATGGCGTTCCGCGCCCTGGGGCATGGCTGGAAGGTGCTCGTGATCCAGTTTTTCAAAGGGGACTGGCCGGTCGTCTTCGGGGAGCTGGAGATGGCCAAACGGCTCTCGCCCCAGTTCGAGCTGTTGCAGCTGGGCAAGGGATTCGTCAAGCACATGGGCGATGGCAAGCCGTTCGAGGAGCACCTCTCCGCCGCCCGGGAGGCGTTGCGGACCGCCCGCGAGCGCATCACCTCGGGCACCTACGACCTGATCGTGCTGGATGAGATCATCTACGCCATCGACTACGCCGGCGTCCAGCTCGTCAGCGTCGAGGACGTGCTCGAGCTGATCGCGGCGAAGCCGCCCGCACTGCATCTGGTGCTGACCGGGCGCAACGCGCCCCAGGCGCTCATTGACCGCGCCGACCTCGTGACGGAAATGCGGGAGATCAAGCACCCCTGGCAGCAGAAGATTCCGGCGCAACTCGGAGTAGACTATTAACGGATTTCGGATTTGGGATTTCGGATTTCGGAGGGTCGCGCACCGTTCCGAAATCCGCAATCCGAAATCCGAAATACCAAGACGAAGAGAAGCATGGCCGCTAAGCACTCACACATGAGGCAACACAGTCGGATTCTGCTGGACGGCATGGACCGCGCCCCCGCCCGCGCCATGTTGAAGGCGGTCGGCCTGCGCGACGAGGACCTGCGCAAGCCGCTCGTCGGCATCGCCAACACCTGGATCGAGGTCATGCCGTGCAACTACCACCTGCGCCGGCTCTCCGAGCGGGTCAAGGCCGGGGTGCGCTCGGCGGGCGGCACTCCCATCGAGTTCAACACGATCGCCATCTCCGACGGCATCTCGATGGGCACGGAAGGGATGAAGGCCTCGCTCATCAGCCGCGAGGTGGTGGCGGACTCGATCGAGCTTGTGGCGCGCGGCCACCTCTTCGACGCGGTGGTGGCGCTGTCGGGCTGCGACAAGACGATCCCCGGCACGGTGATGGCGCTGCTCCGACTCGACTTGCCCTCGCTGATGCTCTACGGCGGCTCGATCGCCCCCGGTACGTTCGAGGGCCGTGACGTGACGATCCAGGACGTGTTCGAGGGCGTCGGCGCCTGCGCCGCGGGACGGATGAGCGAGCGCAAGCTCCACGAGCTCGAAGACCGGGCCTGCCCCGGGCCGGGGGCGTGCGGCGGCCAGTTCACCGCGAACACCATGGCGATGGCGATCGAGATGCTCGGTCTCTCGCCGATGGGCAGTGCCAGCGTGCCGGCGATGGATCCGGCCAAGGACGAGACGGCCTTCGAGGCGGGGCGGCTCGTGATGGCGCTCCTGCGCCGCCGCCTCCGGCCCAGCCGCATCGTGACGCGCCACGCGATCGAGAACGCCATCGCCGCCGTGGCCGCGACGGGCGGATCCACGAACAGCGTCTTGCATCTGCTCGCTATTGCGCGGGAAGCGGGTGTCGCGCTGTCCATCGACGACTTCGACCGCATCAGCCGCAAGACGCCGCTGCTGGCGGACCTGAAGCCCTGGGGACGGTTTGTCGCGACCGACCTCTATAAAGCGGGCGGGGTGGCACTCATCGCCAAGCGGTTGCTCGCCCTGCGCCGCCTGCACACCGGGTGTCTGACGGTGACGGGCCGCACGATCGGCCAGGAGGCGCGGCGCGCCGTCGAAACACCGGGCCAGCCGGTGGTCCGGCCGGCGTCGCGGCCGCTGCAGCCGACCGGCGGGCTCGTCATCCTGCGCGGCAGCCTCTCACCCGAGGGCTGCGTGGTGAAGATCACCGGCCACGAGCCGATGCGGTATCGCGGTCCGGCCCGCATCTTCGACTGCGAAGAGGACGCGTTCGCCGCGGTCCAGCGGCGGCGCATCAAGCCCGGCGACGTCGTGGTGATCCGCTACGAGGGGCCGAGGGGCGGGCCGGGCATGCGCGAGATGCTCGGCGTCACCGCCGCCATCGTGGGGCAGGGGCTGGGAGGGTCCGTCGCGCTGCTCACCGACGGTCGGTTCTCCGGCGCCACCCGCGGACTGATGGCCGGGCATGTGGCACCCGAGGCGGCGCGCGGCGGGCCGATCGGCCTCTTACGCGACGGTGATACAATCGTGTTCGATGTGGCGCGCCGCCGGCTGGATGTGCGCCTGAGTCCGGGGGAGCTGGAGCGGCGCCGCCTGGTATGGCGAGCGCCGGTACCGCGCTACCGCACCGGTGTCATGGCCAAGTATGCGCACCTGGTGTCGTCCGCCTCCGAGGGCGCAGTGACCGATCCGCCGCTTGCGGATGAGGCGGCCAGGATGCGGCGCCTGCGCATCCCGCGCCGGATGCCGCGGGTCCGCGTTGCGGCCCGCCGCTGACCGCGGATGGCGATGCAGATGACCGCAGATAGATCTGCGGAAATCTGCGCTCTGTACCTCTGTGGCAATCTGCGTCCTCACGAATCAGATTCAGGTGCTGACACGATTTCGCTTTCCTTGCAGGTCAGCGCGTTTTACACTTGTTCACACGGGGACGTGGTGGAACTGGCAGACACGATAGGTTGAGGGCCTATTGCCGCAAGGCGTGGAGGTTCAAATCCTCTCGTCCCCATTTTTATTGACAAGCGGAATTGTATAGTTGAGTCAGCAGGGGGCAGAATTGCCTTACGGGGATATTGAGGGTATGATAGTCGATCATGAGTCGCTTCCTTACCTGGGTGTGGCGTGGAACCACGACGCTACTTCTGTTTTTCCTGTGCCTAAACTGGAAAGTCGATTTCACCACCGAGCATTTTCTAGAGTGGATGTTCTTTTCCGTGACGGTAATCCTTGCGGCACTGGGGATTATCATTGCGGTGGTCGGTGTTGTAGGCTATACTCAGATTGCAAAGCAAGCAAAAGTCGAAGCGAGGAAGGTCGCAGAGATGGTCGCCGAACGGGAAGCGCGGAAGGTAGCTGAACCAGTTGCCAGACGTACAGCCGAAGAACTAGCTCAGACATTTACTAGTGACGATATACGAAGGCTTGAGGATGAATTGGAAGCTATCCAGCAACAACTCGACAGAGATGATAAGCCAAGTAATGCCCCAGACAGTTCGTGATCCTCTAAATATCATTCGGGAGTTCCAGCAACGGGAACCCGTTGATGTCAAGGGCATTGCGAGAGCTTTAGGAATTGAAGTGCGTGAAGAAGTTCTTGGTAACGGAATTTCTGGGAAGATCACTAGAAATGATGGGTGTTACACGATTACTGTGGACGCCTCGGAATCCAAACTTCGCCAGCGGTTCACTATTGCCCATGAGATCGCTCACTACGTCCTGCACGCCGATCTCATCGAAAATGGGGTCATTGATAATGAGATGTACCGTAGTAAGCAGTTATCTGACGAGCGGGAACGGCAAGCCAATCGCTTCGCAGCGTGGATACTCATGCCCGATAATCTAGTACGGTCGCTAGCCGATCAACACTTGGACGCCAAGCAAATTGCTGAACGGCTCCAAGTATCTGAAGCGGCCATGAAGGTTCGCCTGGAGATACTAGCGCAAGAGAGCACCGTCTAGCCTCGCAACATTCTACAACTCAGGTAACGCCCATCCCGAAAGGGGTGGGTTTTTCTTTGCCTATTGACATGGTAATGGCGAGACTGTATAATCCATCATGGTTCCATAAGTAACCGTCATGGAATAGTATTTGACAAAATATCCAAGATGGTCTAGAATGGATTCAAAAGGTGGAGGTGAGCCATGCCTAAGGTGATCTACGGGGACGTTATCATCGAGTGCGCAACGGCAGAAGAAGCCGCGCAGGTTGCTCGTTCCTTAGGGGACGGAAGGGGAGTGCCAATAGAGCGTCCCCTATCTCCTGAAATTGGTGGTCAGATCAGTTCCCGGTGGACTGAAACTCGTCTGAACGAGTTCTACAGGTTGATTAAGGGTCAACAACGAAAGATACTTGATGCCCTTCTAGACAGTCCTGATGGCAGAACTGATAAGCAGTTACTGCAAATGCTTGGTTGGGACAATGGAAGAATGCTGGCTGGGGTATTATCAGGTCTAGCGAAAAACTCTAAGAAAGCTGGCGTTGGAGGACACGAGTTATACACAAAGCACCACGTCACAGTTGGTGACGAGGGTATGAACGAGTATAAGATTACTGATTCGTTTCGAGTAGCAGTTGGGAAGTATCGGAAATAGAAAATAAAGACCCCGCCAGCGCGAACTGGCGGGGCGTGAAACTCATCGCACCCCTGAAAGAGTACGATGTTGACGCTTTGGGCGTCCACCTACAGCCCTATCTTACCACGTGCGCCACCATACGGCAAGGCGGGCGTCCACCTACCTCCCAGGTAGCGACTAGGACGCTAGCCCGCACCTGGGGGGCGCCCGCCACGACGCACTGAAACCACGCACCTCTACCGAGAGACCCTATGACGCTTAACTACGTTGTTGGACGATTGGACGAAAAACAAGCCCGTCAACACCTCGAAACCCTCAGGTGGCCTAATGGCGCTCGATGCCCGTTCTGCCGCTTGCGCCAGGTCACGAAGCTCAATGGTAAGCGGCAGGGTTTCTACCAGTGCAACCACTGTCGCAAGCAGTTTACGGTTCGGACGGGCACGATCTTCGAGCGTTCCCACGTTCCCCTCTCCAAATGGCTCCAAGCCGTCCACCTACTCTGTGCGTCCAAGAAGGGCATGAGTGCCTTGCAGGTGTCCCGAATGCTCGGCGTCACTTATAAGACCGCCTGGTTTCTGTGCCACCGAATCCGTCACGCCATGAATCAGGGCGGTCTTGCACGAATGACCGGGACGATTGAGGTAGATGAAACCTATGTCGGCGGGATTGCGCGGAATGCGAAGCGAGGACGCGGGGCACCGAAGAAAACGCCCGTCGTCGCCCTCGTTCAGCGCAACGGGCAGGTGAGAACGCGGGTGGTTGAATCGGTCTCAGCCAAGAATCTCCGATCAGCCATGCTTGAGAACGTGCGTCGTGACGCGACCATTATGACTGATGAGTTCAGTAGCTATCGGGGGATTGGCACGGTGTTCAAAGGCGGTCACTACCGCGTCAATCACAGCAAAGGCCAATACGCGCAAGGGTTCATCCACACCAATACGGTCGAGAGCTTCTTCGCGCTACTCAAGCGCGGGATGGTAGGCACCTTCCACCACGTTTCGAGGGCGCATTTACAACGCTATTGTGATGAGTTTGCCTTTCGGTGGGACACGCGGAAGGTCACAGACACCGAACGCGTTCAAGCGGCTTTACGTCTTGCGGAAGGGAAGCGGTTGCTGTATCGTAGTCTTACCGATGGGAAGGCAGACAAAACGCAAGCGAACTAAGCGATCTGAACGGTTCTCCCTGTACCCTTTTTCCCCCGATGCGGTACTCAAGAAGCTTCTCTCGACCCCATCTTCCAAACGCAAAAAGGCTTCAAAACACTAAATCCATCAGGGTCGCTGAGTTAAGTATACAACTCCCTTGACAAGGACAGACACAGTTGGTAGGGTATCAGCAGTTGTTCCACCTCAACGGCTTGTGTTTCAGACAACGTCGCGGACGTATCGTGTCATCCCAACACATTGGTCTTTCGGTGTGCTCCTCACGCATCCGGCCGGATCATCGTGACGGAGTCTCAACGGAATGACGTGGACTCGCCCGGCGCCGGCGGAAAGGCGCAGCGGCCCCAAGGACATCGTGTCGTTGGGGTTTTTTTGTTCGTCACGGAGCATGTGAGGGCGCATGATCAAGCTCGATAGAACCTGGCGGCGGATCCTCGTGGGCGTGGTCGTGGCAATCCTGATGGCGGTCGCCGGCTCGGAGCACCACGCGCGTCGCCTGCTTAAGGCGAAATGGCTCCAAGCGGTCGAAGCGCGTCAGCAGCTCGATCGGCGGTTTGCGGAGATCTCGGCGGCCCACGAGCAGCTCACGGGCGACTTGGCGACCGAGCGGAGCCGCTCGCAAGCGCTGGAAGAAGCCCTGGCCTCCGCCAAACGCGAGCTCGAGCAGACGACGGGGCGGCTGGCGGAGGAGAGCCGTACCTCGCGCGGCCTCCAGCTGCGCCTGGCCGAGATGCAGCAGCAGCTGGACCAGCTGCAAGGCGAGCTGGCCGTGACGCTCACACAGCAGGGTGGCGGGGCGGGGGTGACGCCCGGCGCCGTGCAGATCGACCGGGTCATTGTCAGTGACGCCGGCGGAGCCAATCCCGCCGGGCGGGTCATCTCCATTCACCGCGACTGGGACTTCGTCGTGATCAGCCTCGGGTGGGACGCGGTGCACATCGGCGACGTGGTCTCCATCTTCCGCGATGACCAGCTGCAGGCCAAGGCGAAGATCGAGCGGGTGCAGGAGGGGGTGTGCGCCGCGACCGTGTTGCCGGACTGGAAGACCGACGCGATCCAGCTCAACGACCTCGTCCGCGTGCTGTGAGCTCGTCCATCATGGCCCTTGCGAACCATTCGTTTAGCTGCGCCATCCTGTGTGTCTCCTGGCTCTTCCTGCTCGCTCCCAGCGGCCTCGCGGCCGAAACCGCCGATCCCGTCGAGCGAAGCACGACCCGCATCGCGATTACGCTCGACACCGCCGACCCCGTGCCGGTTCGGACCAGCTTCGAGTCGTCTCCGCCGACCGTGGTGATCCGGTTTCCCCGCCGGCGGGTGACCGCCTCGCTGCCCGAGCGCGTGGCGGTGGCGAGCGGGGCCGTGCAGGCGATCGAAGCCCGCTATGACGCCGCCGGCCGGGGCGAGGCCGCGCGCTCTCTCCAATCGCTGCGCTTCGTGCTGGCCGGACCGTTTGCCTATCGGGTGGAGTCGGAGCCGGGACGCGTGGTCATTGCGATCGACCATCCGGCGTCCGTGCGCACTACCTCGATGGACATCGGCATGGGAAGCGGCAAGATTGTGCGCAGTGCTTCCATCGGTACTGTGAGCGAGCGGTTCCGGGCGATGCAGGAAGCACTCGCCCGGGCGCGGCCGACCGCCATCACCATGCAGTGGGACGGTAGTAGCGGCGAATCGGCCGTCCAGCGCGGGACCGGCGCGCACGTCCTCGCCCCGGCAATCGCGGCGTCGTCAGAGATGAAAGGCGCGCGCGGCACCGTCGCCCCGCCGGCGCATACGGCATCGGGCTCGGGCGCCTTTCCCGTATTCGGCGTGGCGCTGCTCGTCGGGTTGACGCTGGCGGGTGCCGCCGGTTCGTGGTGGCTCATCCAGCGGCAGGCGGCGGCCGCCCGGGCCGCGGCCGAGGGCCGGAACGTCCGGCTTCCCTCCGGGGTGCTGCTGATCGACCAGCTGGTCTGGAAGGCGTTTGAGCGGCAGGGCTACCAGCTCATGATGGAAACCGAGATCACGCAGCCGCCGCTGGGGACCCTGCGGATTCTCGCGAAAGACGAACTGCAGGCCGCGCTGCTCTTCGTCGGGTCCGGCCGGTTCTTCGAGAAGCAGACGGTCGAGCGGTTCATCCGGGCCATGCGCGAGGCCCATGTCGAACAGGGCTTCCTGGCGGCGTCCGGGTCGTTCACCGTCCCCGCCCAGCGCACGGCCAAGGAGCACCGGATTACGCTGATCGGGCGCGACCAGCTGGTGGAGCTGCTCAGCATGGGCGCCGGCAGCGAGTACTTCAGCCGGCAGCTGGAGCAGAACCGCGCGCATCTTGAAGAGGCGAAGGACGCCCTGCGAGAGCATGCGGCGGAGCTGGACACCCTGCGCCGCCAGCGCAACGAAGCCAGCTGGCATCTCGGCGAGGAGCGCGCGACATCCGCAGCGCTGGAGGCCAAGCTGGAAGAGCTCGGCCGGCAGGTCAGCGGCTACGAAGCGCAGATCCAGCGCTGGGAACAGGAGGCCGTCACGCTGCGCAAGCAGTGGGAAGAGAGCCAGTGGTTCCTGGGCGAAGCGCGGGAGCGAGGCCGATACCTCGAGACGCAAGTGGCCTCGCTGCAGGAGCTGGCGAAACGGATTGAGGCCGTTGAGCGCGAGCGGGACGGCGCGGTGCAGTCGTTCGGCGAGGAGCGCGCGAAGCACGCCTCGCTCGCCGAGCGCCTGGACGAGCTCCAGCGCGAGCGGGATGCCGCGATGCAGCGCAGCGGTGAGCTCGAGGCCTCGCTCGCGCGCCTCCAGGAAGAGCTGACGGTCTATCGGACATTCGGCGAGCGCCGCCGAGCCGGCCGGGTCAGGATCCCCGAGGCGTCCGTGGAGCTGGTCAACGGCGGGAAGACGCCCGCTGCCGCGGCATGGCTGTGCGACCTCAGCGCGACCGGGTTCGGGCTGGAGACGGACCGCGAACTGCCCCAGCGGCCGCCGATCCGCGTGCGGCTGCGCGTGCCCGGCCGCGAGCCGCTGGAGGCCAGGGCCCGCTTCATCTGGCGGCAGCCTCAGGGATCAGACGGCCGGTATCGAAGCGGGTGCCGGTTCATCAAGCCCACGGCCGAAACCCGTGCGGCCCTCCAGGAGCTCATTGCAGGGGTTGAGGCGCCGCGCGCCTAACGCGAGAAGGACCGATGCAGGAGCGCCGTACGACGATTCGCAAAAGCCACTACGCCCGGATGCAGTACTGTCCGGCCGAAGATCTGGAGCTTCGGGACGGCCGCATTGCCGACGTGAGCGAGCGGGGGACGGGGGTGCTGATGCGGGAGCGGCACCGCAGCGGAGAGCTGGTGACGCTGGGCTTCTCGCTCCCCGGCGCCGAGGACACGCTCACCGCCACCGGGATCATTCGCTGGTCCGGTCCCGAATCGCCGAAAGGGAACTGGCACCGCGCGGGCGTGGAGTGGCTGCCGCTGGAGGACGCCACCCGCAATCGGCTCCATCAGTTCCTGGAAACCGCGAAGCCGGCTCCGGAGCGCAGGACGACGAGTGGCGCGGGAACGTTCGTCCGCCGCGCCGCGCTCATCGCCTCCGCGGTCGCGATTGGCCTGCTCGGCTGGGGACTGTACCGCTGGGCGAGCCGGGTGGAAATGGAAAACACGGAGCTGGTTTCCTCGGTCCAGCGGCGCGACGCCATCATTCACTTCCTGGGGCAGGAGGGGCAGCGGTTGAAGTTCGAGCTCGATGATGCGCACCAGCGTTTGGCGGAGACCGCCGGCGCGGTCGAGCGGCTCGACGCGCAGGCTCAGTTCTTCGGCAAGGAGGTGGAGCGGCTCAACCAGGATGTGGCGCAGTTCCAGCGCTCCTACCTGGAGTCCCGCGAGGAGCGCGCCCAGCTGATGCAGCGGGTCCTCACGCTCGAGCAGGAGAAAACGTCGCTGGCGAAGCGCCTGAATTCCGTCGATGAACTCAAGCTCGCCATCCGAGAAGCCATCGAACGCCGCAAGCAGGTCCAGCAGGCGGATCGGCTCGCGATACTCAAGACCAAACGGGACGCGCAGGAACAGTGGTTGTCGCAGGGCAACCGCGGCTATCTGGTCCGAGACGGACGGCCGACGATCGGCCGCTCGACCGTCTGGATCCGCGTGCACGAGCCGGAAACCGTTGCCTCCATCTCCGCCCCGCCCATCGTCCACACGGACGAGGCGCCTGCCCCCTGACGCGCTCGTTCAGGGCTTGCCGCGCCGCTCCTTGACGTAGACGCTCCGCTCGAACTGCTTGGCATACGCTTTCAGCTCGGCTCCGATCCGCGCGATCTGACCCGGATGGGTCAGCGGCTGGGTGTCGCTCGTGACGAGCGCGATCGACACGGAGAGCAGCGGCACCTTCACGCTGTTGCCCTTGCGGTCGGTGTGCAGCAAAAAGCCCCTGGCGCGATCCTCCTCGTCGTAGAGCTGCCGCGCCATCGCATCGAAGTCCCGGACGATCGCTTCGCACAGCGCCTCCGCCTTCTCCCGACTCGTCAAGACGATGAAGTCATCCCCGCCGATGTGCCCGACGAAGTCCGTCGGGCTGCCATGCGCGCCTGACGCCTTCAGGAGGACGTCCGCGGTGGCTTGGATCACTTCATCTCCCCGCTTGAAGCCGTAGTGGTCGTTGAAGGCCTTAAAACGGTCGAGGTCCACGTAGCACACGGCGAGCTCTTCCGGCCGCCGGCTCAGCCGCTCTTCGAGTTCCCGCTGGATGGACACGTTGCCGGGCAGCCGTGTGAGCGGATTGGCTTCCAGGTCCCGGCTCGCCCGACGGAGCACCATCTGGACGCGGGCCAGAGCTCCATCGGCTCAAACGGCTTCACGAGATAGTCGTCGGCCCCGGCGTTCAGCCCCGCCACCTTGTCGTGCACCTCGCTCTTGCCCGTGAGCATGATGATGGGCAGGTGCCGCAGCACGACGTCCTGCCGCAGCTGCTCGCACACCTGCGGTCCCGTCAGGCCGGGCATCAGGTAGTCGAGGATGACGAGCGATGGCGGCTTGGCGCGGATAGCTTCGAGCGCGCGGTCGCCGTTCTCGGCCTCGATGACGGCGAACCCGGATGGTTCCAGGACCGAACGGAGGATGTCCCGCAAATCCGGATCATCGTCCGCGACCAGGATTATGGCGGCAGGGGTGGCGGCGCTCATCCGGTTCTCTTCGCTCATTCCAGGGGCAGGCTGACGGAAAACGTGCTGCCTTTGTTTTTCTCGGACTTCACCCAGATGCGGCCCTGGTGGGCCTCGACGATTCGTTTGACCAGGGCGAGTCCCAGCCCCGTGCCCCGGACCTGCTGGTTGACGGGGTCGTTCGCCCGGTAGAACTCCTGAAACAGCTTGCTCTGATCCTCCGCCGCGATGCCGCAGCCGGTGTCGGTCACCGTTGCGAGGACCGTCGCACCCTCGCGTACGAGCCCGACGCGGATCGAGCCGCCCTCCGGCGTGTACTTGACGGCGTTGGAGAGCAGGTTGACGAAGACCCGCTGCAGATGGGATGAATCGCCCACAAGCTCCTTGACGCCGTCCCGGTCCACGCTGAAGCGGATATGCTTGGCCTCGAGCTGCGGGGTGACGACGTCCTGGACCGCCGCCAAGAAGTCGTTGATCGGAATGGGCCGGCGCTCCATCGTGACCCGCCCCGACTCGATGCGGGCGATGTCGAGCAGATTGTTGATGAACTGGGCGAGCAAGTCCGAATGCTTCTCGATCTTCGCGATCCGCTCGCTCTGCGCCTTGACCAGGGGGCCGAACTGTCCGGTGGCGAGCAGGGACGCGTAGCCCTTGATGGCGGCGAGCGGAGTCCGGAGCTCATGCGAGACGGCGGAGACGAAGTCGCTCTTCGCCTTGTTCAGGCGCGTCAGCACGGTGTTGGCCTCGGCGAGCTCCTGGGTGCGCTGCTGGACCTTCAGTTCGAGCTCCCGCTGGGCCGACCAGGTTTTTTCATAGAGCGCGGAATTTTCCACGGCGATCGCCAGGTAGTTCGTCAGGATGGCGACGAGCTCCTCATCCGCCTTCACGTTGGCCACACTACCGGTCCGGCCGAGGAGGAGGATGCCGGTCGGGCCCGAGTTGGGGATGATGCCGGCGATGATCGCCGTCGGGACGCCCAAGAGCTCCAGGAGCTTCCGCTCCTCCGGGTTGGCGGCGGATGAGGCCTGGAGCAGGCGGGGGGCGGGGCCCGTCAGCACGGGCTTCACCAGTCCGCGGTCCAGGAACAGGGCGCGCAGGGCGTTGGCGACCGCCGGCGTCACCCCGATGGCCGAGCGCCACTCCAGCGACTCAAACGACGCGCACATCCCGAGCACGCCTGTCGAGAACCCGAAGTTCGTGACGACCGAGGCGTCGAGCTTCTGGAAGACCTCCTCCGGGCGCAGGCTGACCTGCAGCTGCTGGCCCAGGTGGTAGAGCGACATGAGGGACGCGAGCCGGCGGTCGAGCTCCTCTTGGGTGCGGTGGAGTTCGAGGTCCGTGCGGATGATCAGTTTCGCCTGCCGGTCGAGCTGGTCGTAGGCGTTGCGCATCCGCTGGAGCTCGTCCGTCTGCCGCCACGACAGCTCGGCCTTGACGGCGAGGTACCCGAGCGAGATGAGGAGAATCCCGACCATCGGGAGGGCGCCGGCGACCGAAGCAGAGCCGATGGCCAGCCCTGCGGCGGCCACGACGCCGATCGCCAGGACGATGTACGTCAAATAGGCCATCGCCGCTACATCCCCAGCGCCACCACCAGGACCGAGCCGGTCTGAGTGGCGGTCTGCTCGTACGTCGCCGTGGTGCCGAAGGGGGCCTGCTCGCCGTAGGTGTAGCAGCCGGCGATGGGCACCGACGGCCCGACGGTCTCCCGGATGCGGGCGATTTCCCGCGCCGCGTGCTCCGGCCCCAGGAGCCGTCTCCGGGCGGCCGAGTCGAAGACGAGGACGCATCCAATCCGGTTCAGGGAGCGGACCGCCTGCTGGGCCGCTGCGTGGGCGGCTTCGAGGGCCAGCTCGCGGCTGCCCATCATGAGCTGGAGCCACGACCCTTCGGTGATTTCTCCGCTGCATGACAGGCTGCCGTCGTCGCCGAAGGAGACGACGTTGCGCAGCAGCCACTGCTCGTCCGTGCCGCACTGGATCCCGAGGGGATACGCGATCGTCTGCCGCACTCCCTCCTCGCCGCGCAGCTGCTTGACGAGCTCGGCGCCGAAGTACTCCTCATAGACGGCGGCGGCCGGCTGCCGATCGAGCTCGACGAGCACGTTGTCATGCGAGCGGGTGATGCGGCGCGGCTTGCTGATGGGCGCAAAACCATGCTCGATGCCGACGCCGATTTTCAGCGAGCCTCCCAAGAGGGCGCAGACGACCGACCGGCTGAGCACCCGGTTGCGGCAGTACTGGTACGTCCGGTCAAACCGCAAGTCATCGCCGGCCATGCCGCCGGCGATGAGGAAGCTGGTGCCGACGACTTCCCGCACGCCCCGCACGACCTCCGCGTAGCAGGTCAGCAGGCCGTCGCCGAACAGGAGCAGTCCGGCGCGGGTCGCTCCCTTGAACTCGTGCATGGCGGCGTAGGCCGCCTGCTGGCCCGCCTCCCGCGGCGAGCGGTCCACCGCTTCGCCGACGCCGAGGCTGCACGCGACCGACGGGGAGCCGAGCAGCGCGACGACGCAGCTGTGGCTGACGGGGCCGTCGGGCACGATTTCCCCGGCGGTGCTTTCTCCGACGAGCGGAACGTTCCCCAGCACCGAGCGGACGCCGGCCAGGAGCGGCTCCTGCTCGAACCACGAGGAGCCGAACACGACGGCCAGCGCGGGGGAGGCGGCGGGAAAGCGGCGCAGGGCGGTTTCCGCCGCCTCCACCCCCGCTTTCTCCGCGTCCCCCAGCGCACTCCATCCAATTGCGGCTGAGAGGGTTTCAGACATCGCTCAAAGAAGTATATCTGATATCAGCCGTTCTTAACCAGTGAGGGGGAAAGAAGATGCCGAGCAGACGGTTTGCGGGGGGGTGGCGCCTTAGCCCTTCCGGTTCGGCCAGGGCGCCGGGCGGTCCATCGGCGCCGATTTGAGGCGTGCCTTCCAGGCGTAGAGCGACCGGTCGGCCGCGTCCAAGACGTCCTGCGCGCGTTCGCGGTCCGGCTCCAGACGGCTCATGCCGACGCTCAGCGTCACCGTCTTCACGCCGCGCGCAGCGCCCTCCGGAGCCTCGATGCGCACGCTGCGCAGCTTCTCCGCGACCGCCTCGGCCTGCGCCGGGGTGGTTTCCGGCAACGCGATGACGAATTCGTCGCCGCCGAACCTGGCCAGGATGTCGGACTGCCGCAGCGCCAGCGACAGCTCGTGGGCGACGCGTGTGAGGACGAAATCGCCGGCGTGGTGTCCCAGCCGGTCGTTCACCTGCTTGAAGCCGTTGAGGTCGACCATCAGGCAGGCAAACGGCCGCTGGTACCGTTTCGCCCGGTCGCATTCCCACTCGAGGCGCTCCAGGAAAAACCGCCGGTTGTACAGCCCGGTCAGCTCATCCCGGATGGCCAGCTCCCGCAGCCGCTCAGAGACCCGCCGCAGCGCCGCCGTGCGGCGCTCGACCGCCCGCTGGAGGATCCAGGTCCGCGCCGCCAGGATCCACACGATCACCGTGATGCCCGCCCCCGCGATGACGCCCAGGGCGATGACCAGGGCGTTGAGCCAGGAGAGCGTCTGCGCCACGGAGCTGCTGCCCGGCTGCATCTTGAGCAGCCACTTGGCGGCATCGACCGCCACCGCCTCCTGCGCCACGATGGGGCCCGGGCCGCCGGAGGGCAGCATCCAGTCGCCGGTCTGGTAGAGGACCTGCGATCCGTCGAGGATCCGCACGGGGTACGGATGGGGCAGGGTGGCGGCAAAGAAGTCGGCGAAGAGCGGCTTCAGGTCGAAGATGCCGATCACCGCCTGCTCGCGAGCGGCGGGGCTGCGCAGCGGCTCCAGCATGACGAGGAGCGGCCGCTCCGCCGGCGGCGAGGTCACGAAGGTGGACGGCACCCGCCAGGTTCCCCGCAGGCGCGTCCGCCGCTCGACGGCGCGGTTGAGCTCGGCGAGCGAAGCCTTGGAGAGAGAGGCGGGTTGCGCCCACCACGCGGGCGGGTCGCTGCCGCGCACGAGCCCGACGCCGAGGAGGTGGCGGGTGTGCTGAACGGCGCTGCCGCCCATCGCCTCCAGCGGTCCGGCGGAAAGATCCGGTTGGCGGGACAGCGTGTCCCGGAGGAACGTGAGCGTGCCGCGGCGGCTTTGCAGCGAACGCACGAGCTGCTGGCCGGTCTGCGCGATGACAGTGCCGGTGTCGCTCCGGACCGCCTGCCGGCCGCGCCAGCGGATGGCGCCGATCAGGCCGAGGAGGACGACGCTGATGGCCAGCGTCACAATGGACGCGAACAGGATGCGCCGGTGACGCCTGGCAGAGAGGCGGACCATGTTCCCTTGGACGCGGGCCACGAGCGCCATAATGCCATTCTAGCTCTCGGCGGCTGGCCCGGCCAAGAAAAAACCCCGCTCCAGTGAGGGAGCGGGGTGAGACAGCAAGGGCGGTTCAGAAGCCTGGAACGGAAGTGCAGCCGGTCGGCGGCTTGCTCTTCTTGACCTTCTCCAGGAGTAATTCGGCTTCCTGCAGCGCCTTGGATTCGGATGCTTGCTTGGAGGCACCCTGCGCCTTCACGACCCAGGCGCCGGGGTCGGTGTTATCGATGGTCGTGTGGTAGACCGCGCCCAGGCGGAAGGTCACGATGTTCACGGGCCAGCCGGCGAGCTGCGTCTTGCGCTCGGAATACTCTTCAGGCTTCGGCATTTTTTAGAGGATTTCGCAGATTTGAAAATCGATTTCGCAGATAATCTGTGAAATCAATTCGAAATCTGCGTCATCACCTTTATGGTTTCTCCACCGGAGCCGCCACCAGGTTGCCCCACTCGGTCCAGCTGCCGTCGTAGTTTTTGACGTGCTGGTAGCCGAGGAGGTGCTTCAGGACGAACCAGGTGTGGCTGGAGCGCTCGCCGATGCGGCAGTAGGCGATGACCGGCTGCTCGCCGGTGATCCCCGCACTCCCGTAGAGCGCGCGCAGCTCCTCGGCGCTCTTGAAGGTGCCGTCGTCGTTGCACGCCTTGCCCCACGGGATGTTCGCAGCACCCGGAATGTGGCCGCCGCGCTGGCAGGTCTCGGGCAGGCCGGGCGGGGCGAGGATCTCGCCGGAGTACTCCTGCGGGCTGCGGACATCCACCAGCTGGGCCGCGCGCTCGGACGAGGCCTTCATGACCTCCGGCAGGAACGCCCGGATGGTGGTGTCGGCCTCCTTGGCCTGATAGGAGGTGCGCGTGATCTTCGGGGTGTCGGTGGAGAGCTCGCGGCCCTCGGCGATCCATTTCTTGCGGCCGCCGTTCATGAGCCGCACGTCCTGATGGCCGTAGACCTTCAGCTGCCAGAACGCCCAGGCGGCGAACCAGTTGTTGTTGTCGCCGTACAGGATGATGGTGGTGTTGTTACCGATGCCGGACGAGCCCAGGAGCTTCTCGAAGGCGCCCTTCGGGATGATGTCGCGGCGGACGGTGTCGCACAGCTGGGTGTCCCAGGCCCAGCCCACGGCGTTCGGGACATGGCCTTTGCCGTAGGCTGTGGTGTCGACATCCACTTCCACGATGCGGATGGCCGCATCGTTCAGATGCTGGGCGACCCAATCCGTGCCGACCAGGACCCCGTGCTGGGTCGCCGCCGGGGAAGACGTCTGTACCGCCATGAGTGCCTCCTTGGTGTGTGCGGCCTCACGCCGCGCAGGGAAGGATCGACCGGGAGGCCGTTATTGTATCGCTCACCGACGGTGATTGTCAAGCCGGAGCGACCCGCGCAGGCCCTCAACCGCTCCGCTGGAGCCGGTCAGCGGTTTGGAAGGCGTACCAGAGTGCGAGGAGGGTGAGCATCTCGGAGTAGAGGAACGGCCGGACGTACCATCCTCCCGCCGCGACGAGCAGCCCGTCCATCGCCAGGCAGCTGTGGGCTGCGGCCAACAGCAGCAAGGCCGCCCGGATGGCGGGAACGGGGATCTTCCAGACGAGCAGGAGGCAGAGTCCGACAAAGCCGATGACGAAAAGCGTCTGGACGGCCGATGTGAACATCCGCCAGCCCGGCGTGAGCGAGACCGCCCATCCGACGATCCGGTCGGCGACCGGGGTCGCGTGCCCGAAGAGGATGAGTGCTGCGTAGGCGGCCAGGAAGGGGCTGAAGCGGAGCAGCAGCTTCTTCGGCGTCATGGCGGGGTGGCGGATGAGCGCATCGACCGCGAAGACGCTGGGCAGGGTCAGGCCGACCGCGCTCCCGAACCACAGCCGGCGCAGCGCCCAGACGCGCTCGGGCGTCTCAGCCAGGGCAAAGCACGCCATTGCGGCGTATCGCCCCGCGACGAAGAGGCCCGCGGCCATGAGGAGCCAGCGGAGCCATCTCGGCGAGACGCAAGCGTAGGCGGTGAGAGCCAAGAGCGCGAGGCCGAAGGCCAGCCCCAGCAGAAAGAGATAGCCTCCGGCCACGCCGCTCATAATTCCGTCAGCCAGGCCCCGCCGGGCTGCGGATGGGGAGACCTCCCCGCAGCGCGGCGTAGGCGCCGAAGAGCGCGGCGGTGTAGACGAGGTCGCCCCCGACGGTGTTGCGGAAGAAGGGCAGGCCGGCCAGGTAGCACTCCCACAACCCGGACGCCGTCGGCGGATAGAGGCCGCCCGAGGCCCAGACGCCGAAGTTGCTGATGATGAAGAACAGGCACGAGCCGATCAGCGAGGCGCACAGGATGCGCCCCGGGCTCGGGTGGCGGCGGAGCCACCAGCCGAGCGTCCCGGTCACGGCGAAGGCGGCCCAGGTAAACGGCGCTGTCCGGTGCCACATGATGAGCAGGTCGCTCACCCCGACGATCGCCAGCGGCAGGAGCACCCCCCAGCGTTTCGAGAGGTAGGTCCCGCCGAACAGGGCGATGGCCATCACCGGCGTCGCATTCCAGGGATGGGGGACCAGCCTGGCCAGGATGCCCAACACGATGAGGCCGGCAGCCAGCCGGCCGTGCCTTGACGGTTCGGAAATGGTCATCAGCCCTCCTCAGTGTTCACCCAATTGAAGCTATTGTAGCCCTATGCTCGGACGGCGTAAAGTCGCCGCTCAAAACGTCACGGTGATGCCGCCGAGGAACGTGGTCGGCGGCATGGGCGCCTCGCCCGCCCCCAAGAGGTTCAGGCTGTTGCTGGACTGGTAGGTGCTGTACTCCTCGTTGGTCACGTTGTCGACCTTGAAGTAGGCCGTCATCACCGGCCAAGCCGCACCGTGCCGGGGCAGCTCGTAGCGGCAGAGCAGGTTGAGGACGCCGTAGTTATCGGCGCCGCTCAGGCTGTTGCTGAGGTCGTTGAACCTGACCGCGTCGGCGACGAGCGTCCAGTCCAGGTCGATCCACAGCGAGTCAAGCGGCGAGGCGCCGATCCCGGCATGGAACGTGTGCTCCGGCGTGCCCGGGATGGTGTTGCCGACGAACGCGCCCTCGCGGAACTCCGCGTCGATGAACGTATACGCGGCGTAGCCGCGCACGCGCCGGTCGGGCAGCTCGCCGCGCACGCCAAGTTCGACCCCGAAGCGCCGGGTGTCGAAGTTCTCATTGGTGGCCGTCACGGGGTTGAAGAGAATTTCCCGGTCGATGTTCGTGTAGAAGGCGGTTGCGTTCGCGCGGGCCAGACCCGCCGAGAGCCGGACCCCGGCTTCATAGGCGTCGCCCTGCTGAGGCTTCAAGTCCGCGTTGCTGCGGGCAAAGCTGCCCAGGCGGGACGAGAAGTCATCGACGTTGGGCGCCTTGAACGGCCTGGCGTAGGAGGCGAAGAGGTCCAGCCGCTGCGGCACCGCGTTGACGATGAGGCCGAGCTTGGGGCTCCACCCCTGGAACCGCAGGCCGCCGGTGAAATCAGGGAAGCTGAGCGACTCCTCGTAGCGTGACTTGTCGAAGCGCAGCCCTCCGACCACCGAGACCCGGTCCCACAGCGTCAGCGTGTCCTCCACGTGCATCCCATAGCCGCTCCGGTTCGATTCGCTATCCGGGCCGGCGAAGGCGTCGCGGTCGCCGGTCGTGGCTTTGTCTTCGGTCAGTTCGAGCCCGCTGACGAGGAGGTTGTCGAGCGCTCCTGCGGTCCATTCCGAGTTGGTGCTCAGCAGCAGACCGCGCGAGGGCGTAATGGTGAACGCGTTGAAGTCGATCGAGTCTTCTGAATGCTGGAGCTGCCGGCGCCAGAACAGGGTCACGGCGCTCGAGAGGCCTTGCCACGGCCCCGTGACCACATCGAGCGAGAGCTGATCGATGTCATTCGTGTTGGACCCATGGAACGGGTTCGTTTGCCGGCGGCGCTGCTCGGTCTGGGCCGCGGTCAGCAGTCCCGGAAAGGCCGTCGTGTCCTCGCTGTGCAGCAGGTTGAACTGCGCGTCCAGGCCGGGCGCGACGGCCCAGCCGGCGTTGGTCGTGATGGTCGTGTTGCGCGACCAGGAGGACTCCCGGTAGCCGTCCACCAGCCGCCTCGTGTACCCCACCCCGTAGCGCACCGGCTTGGTGGCTCCCCGGACGGCGGCGTGATACTTCTGCCAGCCGTAGGAGCCGAGTTCCACGCCGCTGTCCGTCTCCAGCTGCCGGGGGGCGTCATGCTTCATGAGGATGTTGATGACCCCGCCCAGCGCCCCTTCTCCATAGCTCACCCCGCCGCCGCCGCGCAGGACCTCGATCCGTTCGATGTCATCCAGCGGGATCGCCTGCCAGTGGACATCGTCTCCCGTGATGCGGTTCTGCCTGATGCCATCGACCAGCACCAGCGCGTTCGTGCGGGAGCTGTTGACGATGCCGCGCAAGTTCACGGTGCTGTCCGATCCCAATCCGAAGCCTTGCTGGTCGGAGAAGGTGACGCCTTCGGCATGGGCGAGCGCCTCCTGGATGGTCGAAGCCCCGGAACGGCGGATGTCCTCCGCGGTGATGACGGTGACATTGGCGGGAACCCGGGAGGCGTCCAGGCGCAGGCCTGGAATCCGCCGGGACGCGGAGATCTCTTCCGTAGACGGCCGCTCAGGGATGGGTTGTGCGGAAAGCGGTGCGACCGCCGCGAGCGCAGCGACAGCTACACCAGCGGGCAGTCCGATGACCCGACGAACCATTGATGCCTCCTCCCCGATATCCGCGGGGCGCGCCGGGAGCCAGTCGAGGAAGGGCGGGGCTCACAAAAAACCCTGACGACGGACGCCGTCAGGGAAGGTCCCGATTTGCCTTCACCCTGGACTCGCTCCACGGAGTGCAGTGAAGAGTTCGATGGGCAGGTCTTCTGGCTCCCCGCTCACCCTTACGCCTTCCCATCCTGCACCGACCGGTGCAGCACAGTGGCTGTTGTAAGGGGACGTGCCGGGGTTACAGCGGCGGGTCCGCGCCTGAGTCGCACAGGCTTCCCTTGGACCCATCGAACGCCAACTTGTGCCGGCAGGATAGGCCGCGCTCGCGCGGCTGTCAAGTGAAAAAACCGCGGTGAAGGGAATCGATTACGGCTGCCGGCGCTGCTTCATGCACACGGGGCAGTCGGTGGAAAACTCGAGGTAGCGGTCCTTCACCTTCGGCGTCCAGAAGGTCAGGATTTCGCCCACCCCGGCCAGCGTGCGCTTGACGGTCTGGCCGACCCCCTTGCCGATGCCGACGAAGACATTGCCGCCGCTCCGCACTTCATGCACGGGCTGGCTGATGAGCTCCGTCCACCCGAGAGCCGTGTTCGCCGCTCCCCGCACGAGTGTCGTGCCGGCTTTCGTCGGGTAGCCGACCGATGGGTCGGAGATCCGGCCGCAGATCGGGCAGACGGTCTGCGGTGTCGCTCGTTCCTCCGCAAGCACCGGTCCCGAGGCGCCCAGCACGACCGCGATCCCAAGCGCTGCGGCCGCCGCTCGTGATGCACGTCCCGTCATGATTCCTCCCGCTGTTCATTCACGCGGCCGCCCATGGCCCGCGACCGTTTCACTCATTATTCTCATTTCCCGCCGTCACCACAAGCAAAAACAACAAGCCCTTGCGGGTGCCCGCAAGGGCTTGTGTACTGGCGGGAAAGAACGCGGTTGTTAACTGCCGCTCAGGACATCCGTGCCGCCTTCTGGGAGCGGAATGTCGATCTGAGGAATGGGAAACGTGACGGCATGCGCAGCGCCACCCACGGTCTGTCCGACCGCGTTCCAGACGCCCTTGCCGATGCCGACCAGCACGTTCTCTCCCGACTGGCTCGCCTTCATCGGCGTCCGGAAGAGCGAGGTCCACCCGAGCAGGGTATTGGTCAAGCCGTACTTGAGCTTGCCCGTGGCCTTGTCCCCGTAGGTGGTGCCATCCGCCCACGAACTTGCCGCCGATGCCGTCATCGGTACTGCGAGCAACGCGGCGCACAGCAGCGCCAACCCGATTCGCTTGCCCATCCCCACCTCCTGTGGTTAGTGGTTAGCGGAAGTCTAGCATTGGTTATTGGATTTTGCAAGGTGTTTTTTAAGCAGGTGTTCTCGCGTCGGGGTCGCTGATCGGCGTTGCGATCGGCGTCCGTCGCCGGCTTCAATTGACACTCGTTGAGGCCGCATGATAGCATTGAAGTGCATCCACCGCGAGGGAGCGTCACATGTCCGACGCATCACACGAAGGCAACGGCCTCGTCCAGATGGAGGTCAGCAAGATCCGCATCGACGAGCGGCGGGGCGAACAGGTCGTCGTCCTGAAGGAGCGGGGCGGCAACCGCTTCCTGCCGATCATCATCGGGATCTCCGAGGTGACCGCCATCAAGATGAAAATCACCGGCATCCAGCCGCCGCGGCCGCTGACCCACGACCTCTTGAAGGAGACCATTACCCAGCTCGGGGCGACGCTCCAGCGGATCGTCATCACGAAGCTGGAGTTCAATACGTTCTTCGCGAAGCTCGTCCTGCAGACCCGCGACGGCCAGGTCCGCGAGGTGGATGCCCGCCCGTCCGACAGCATCGCCGTGGCACTGCGCTCCGAAGCGCCTATCTTCGTGTCCGAAGAGGTCTTGAACCAGGTCGCCTCGAGCTACGGGCTCTAACCCCCTTCCTTCCGGTATCAGATACCATCTGGATGAGGCATTCCGCCCGAAAAGGGTATCTGATACCGGCCATGAGAAAAGAGTATCTGATACCGGCCATGAAGCGACTCTACCTCGTCCGCCACGCCCAGACCGCCTGGAATGAGGAGAACCGCATTCAGGGCCGATCCGACCAGCCGCTCAACGGCGTCGGCCGGACCCAGGCCCAGCGGCTGGGCGTGCGCTTTGCGTCCCGCCACGTGGCGGGCATCTTCACGAGCCATCTCGTGCGCAGTCGCGCCACCGCCGAGGCGATCGCCGACGGGAACGGCCACGGCGCCGCACCCGTCATCGAGACGAACCTGGCGGAGATGCACCTGGGCGCCTGGGAAGGGCTGACTCCCGCCGAGGTGGACGCGCGGTTCGGCAATGCCTACCAGCAGTGGCGGCAGAGCCCGTCGAGCGTGCGCATCCCTGACGCGGAGCCGATGAGCGCGTTTCGTGCGCGGGTGCGCCGGATCTTCAGCAGGCTCACCGGGCAGATGGGGCAGGAGGAATACGTGGTGGTGTCACACGGCGGGGTCATTGCGGCGGTGCTGGCGGATGTGCTCGGGGCCGACTACGACCGGCTGCTGCGCCGGCTGCGGCTCGACAACGCCGGGGTCACCGCCATCGAGCTGGACGCGCCCACCCCGCACGTCCTGTGGGTCAACTCCACGACCCACCTGGATCCAGCGCCCCCGGTGCCGAGCACGTGGTTCTAACGGGTCGTGTCTTATTTTCGCCGATTTCGCAGATTGTGAGATGATTTCACCGATGGATCTATCGGCGAAATCAAGACCCAATCTGTGAAATCACCCCAGATTCACTACCTTCCTAACGGCGCGCCTTGCGTTTCGCGCCGGGCTTCCGGGCGGCCGGCCGCGTGCGTCCGGCTAATCGAGCGGGCTTCTTGCCCCCCCGCGCCTGCTGCTTCCCCGCCGCTTTCTTCTTTTTCGCCGGTCCGCCGATGGGCTGGCCGAAGGCCCCGGTCTTTGGCTTGACCAGTGCGGCAAAGTCCCGGTAGCGCATCGTGATCGTGTCGGCGTGCGTGCCGCCGTTGAAGACGATCTCCTCCGACTCGCTCAGCGTCTTGTCCACGACCACGGGGACCTGGTAGAGGTTCCCGAAGGGGGACATGGCGCCCACCTCCACATCCGGGAATCGCTCCTTGATGTCCGCCTCCTTGCCCAGCGAGAGCGACTTCACGCCGAGGATGCCCTTCAATGTCTTGAAGTGGATGAGTTGGACGGCCGGCAGGACGGCGAGGACCGGCCCGCGGTCGGTCTTGACCAGGACGCATTTGGCCAGGTGGCGGCCTGAGACGTGCTGGGCCGCGGCGATCTCCTGCGCGGTGTACACGATCGGGTGCCGCGCCGTCGTATAGCTGACCCTGGACGCTTGAAGGAATGCCTTGAGCCGCTCGGAAATCGCCATCCGCCCCTCCTGCTGTTGGTTGTCCCGGTTCCGTGTTCCGCCCGTATGGTAACGCAACAGGTCGGCGTTGACAACTCCTGCAAGCGGGTGGTGCCTTAATTTGGTGTGATTTCGCAGATTTTGGAACGTTTTCGCCGATAAAGCCTTATCTGCGTAATCATCTCACAATCGGCGAAATCTAAATTCAGGCACTACCTGCAAGCGGTGCGACTAGCGCTGGCTTCGTTTACCAGGTAGAATTGGTGACGGCCCATGCGATTTCTTAAGGGACTCTTCTGGGTGCTGTTGGCGGTCGCCATCGTGGCCATCGCCGTCTACCTGACGGGCGAGCTCGCCCTCTCCGACCGGCTCACCAACTTCTATCTCCTCGTGCAGGCGTGGCTGCCGCTCACGCTCGCCTTCGACCAGTTCCTCGTCGCCCTGACCGTCGCCTGCGTCCTCCTGGTCCTCCTCATTCTCCTCGGCTGCACCGGGCTCGTCCTGGCCATCTCCGCGAGCCGCCAGCAGCAGGTCAACGCGGCGCTCGCCGCCCGGCAGGAAACCGACCGCGTTACGGAGCACCACCGGCGACAGTACGAGCACCTGCGGACCATGGCCCAGGCGCTCACCAAGCAGCTCGACAAGCGGGTCCTCGTGCAGGGCATCATCGAAGCGGCCAGCCGGATGACGAGCGTCCTGCAGGCCAACACGGTGGTGTCGCTCTGGCTGGTGCACTTTGAGACGGACGCCATCCGCTTCGAGCGGGGGTTCTACTGCGACGAGGCGCTGTTCGCGCAGACGGAGTTCCAGCCGACGGACCAGCCGTTCTCGCAGGTCATCTCGACCCAGCAGCCGTGGATCGCCGAGACCGGCATCGACGGCCTGGCGTTCCTCCGGCGCGAGAAGCTCCAGCAGCTTGGCGGAGCCACCAGGGCGATGATGGTGCCGCTGATCATCGAGAACGCCATCCTCGGCTACCTGATGCTGTTCTGCCATCCCGAGGTCCTCAAGAGCTACGAAGCGCAGCAGGCCTTCTATGGTGCGTTGTGGAGCGAGCTCTCGCTGGCGCTGGCCATTGCGGTGCAGGGCGAGGTCGCGATTCTCGACCGCTTGACCGGCGTCCACAACCGGGAGTACTTCATGAAACGCCTCATCCAGGAGCTCGAGCGGGCCAATCGCTACCGGCTGCCCCTGTCGCTCCTGATGATCGACATCGATAACTTCAAACTCGTCAACGACATGCTCGGGCACCCGCAGGGCGATGCGGTGCTCAAGATCATCTCCAAGCTCCTCAAGAAATCGGTGCGGGTGATCGACCTGGTCGGCCGCTACGGCGGCGAGGAGTTCGTCGTCATGCTGCCCGAGACCGGGTTCGGGGAGGAGGCCGCGGGCCGCGCCGGCGGAGCCGCCCATGTGGCCGAGCGGATCCGCCAGGCGGTGGACGACGAGTTCCGGGGCCTGCAGAAGCCGCTGAACCTCACCGTCAGCGTGGGCGTCGTCTGCCGGCGTTTTCCCGAAGACCGCGAACACGACTACCAGGAGCTGATCCGTCTGGCGGACGAGCAGCTCTACAAGGCCAAGACGACCGGCAAAAACAAGGTGTGCATCCACTTGCCGGACAGCGCCCAGCCCGTGCCCGGATGATATGATCCGCCGGCGGTGGATGGGTGCAATTCTCCTGGCCGGCGCCGGCGTGGCGGGGGCGTTCCAGGCGCCGTACATCAACTGGAAGCCGGTGGTACTACCGCTGGACGCGCGTCCTCTCGTCATCCGGCAGGATGCGAAAGGGGACGGGCGGTTTCAGGCCCCGCGCAACGGCAACCGGAAACATCGGGGCGTGGACCTGGCCGCCGAGCTCCAGAGTCCGGTGCGCGCGATCCGCAGCGGCTGGGTGCGCGAGGCGCGATTCCACCGGGGATTGGGCTGGTTCGTGGAGCTGGAGCACGGCGGCGGGCTGCGGAGCCTCTACGCGCACCTGCACGAGACCCGTGTCGCCCCGGGCATGCGGGTGCGGCAGGGGGACGTGATCGGCGCCGTCGGCAAGACGGGCAACGCCCGGCACGCCTGGATCATTCCCCATCTGCATCTGGAAGTGCACAAGGACGGCGCGCCCATCGATCCCCAGACGCTCGGCGTGGAGTTCGCGCAAGCCCACCCTCTACTACCGGCCGGAGCCGCTTCGGATGGACGTGGCGGAGAGTAGCGCGCGTCTGCGGGAGGCGCGCAGCGGCGCCTGGTGGTTCGCGCGCTGGCCGTCGCCGTCCATTGCGGCCGGCTTCACCGATCGCTCGTGCGAGCCGTCACAGCTGCTGGCCGCCGTGCGGACCCCCGTGGCGGCGTCGGCCGAGCAGGTGCACGGCAGCAGCGTGGCGGTCGTGGGCTCGCGCCGGGGGCGGAGCCCCATCCCGGGCGCCGACGCCCTCGTGACCAACGTGCCCGGCGTCGCGCTCCTCGTCCGGACGGCGGACTGCCTGCCGGTGTTCTTCGCGGACCCGGCGCGCCGGGCCGTCGGGCTGGCGCATGCGGGATGGCGCGGACTGGCGGCGGGCCTGCCCGCGCGGGTCGTCGCCGCGATGCGCCGGGCGTACCGCACCCCGCCCGGCGAGCTGGCGGTGGCGATCGGACCGGCGATCCGGGCGTGCTGTTATGAGGTGGGGCCGGAATTTGAGGCCCGGTTCGGGCCGTTTGTCCAGACGCGCGGAAGCCGCCGCACGTGCGACCTCATCGGCGCGGCGGTGGAGCAGCTGCGGCGCTGCGGCGTCCGGCCCGAGCGGATCGTCGACAGCCGGGCGTGCACCGCCTGCGACACGCAGCGTTGGTTCTCGCTGCGCCGCGAGGGGCCGTCCACCGGGCGCCTGACATCGATGATCGTGGTGCGGCCGTAACATGCATCGCGCGATCGGCTACATCTCGAAGCGATTCGTCCAGGTCCGCCCAGGGGAAGGGCAGAAGGTCTTCCTGACCTTTCTCTATTTCTTCCTGATCATCACCTCCTACTACCTCATCAAGCCGGTCAGCCGTTCCCTCGTGCTGGGCGACCTCGGATCCCGGGTCGTGCCCTACGTGGACCTCGTGTCGGCGATCCTGATGGGGCCCATCGTGGCCGTCTTCGCCAAACTCGTCGACCGCGTGCCGAAGGCCCGTCTCGTCAGCGGCTCGTTCTGGGCGGTGGCGGGCATCCTGCTGGTCTTCTGGAGGCTGCTCGCCCACCCCATCCCGTGGCTCGCCGGAGCCTTCTACGTCTGGGTCAACATCTTTTCGGTGCTGGTCGTCACGCTCTTCTGGCTCGTGGCCAACGACCTCTACCGCCCCCGGGAGGCGAAGCGGCTCTTCGGATTCATCGGCTCCGGCGGCATCCTGGGCGGCATCGTCGGCTCGTCCATCGCCGCCGTCGGCGCGCAGCTCATCGGGACCGAACAGCTCTTGCTGCTCGCCGCGGCGGTGCTGGTCGGCTGCTGGCTGGTGGTTCGTCGGCTCTGGACGCTTGTGCCGGAGCCGGTCACGCCTTCGGCGGACCCCGCCGCAGGCGGGGCGGCCAGGGAGCCGCGGCCGATGGACGGGCGGCGGGAGACGTTCCTCTCCAACCCCGGCGGCTTCGTCCGGCTGCTCCTGCAGTCCCGCTACCTCCTGCTGCTCGTCATCATGGTCGGCCTCAACAAGCTCATCGCCACGCTCATGTACTACCAGCTCAACCCGTTCATCGAGGCGACGTTCCCCGGCCAGGACGCGAAGACCACGTTCACGAGCGTGTTCTTCGGCGGTATGAACGTCATCGCGTTCATCGTCCAGTTCTTCTGCACGAGCCTCATCCTGCGCCGCTGGGGCTTCTCGGTCGCGCTCTTCGCCCTGCCGCTGGGCCTGCTGGCCGGCTCGACGGCGCTGCTCGTGGCCCCCGCCTTCTGGGTGGCCGCGGTGACGGAGCTCTATGACGGCTCGCTCAACTATTCGCTCCAGCAGACGACGAAGGAGATGCTGTATCTGCCGATCAACCGCTCGATCCGGTACAAAGTGAAGCCGTTCATCGACATGGTGGTGTTCCGGTTCGGGAAGGGCATTGCCGCGCTCATCGGGATCGTCCTGTTGGACCGGATGGGCATGCCGGCCCGGTATCTGAGCCTGATCGCCCTCCCGCTCTTGATGGCCTGGATCGTGGCGGCGGTTTGGCTGCGGCGGGATTATGTGGCGCGGATCCGGACGATCCTCCAGGCTCACGCCGTGTCGCGCCGCCAGCGCCTGCAGCCCTCCCCGGCCGCGCCGGCAGGGGAGGGACGCGACTCGCTGAGCATGGCCGAGACGGCGATCCTCCTCGAGGGCATGCGGGCAGCACCCCCGCCTCCGCCCGGAGAGACGAGCGCGTCCCCGGAGCCGTTCGGGGCGCTGATGGACGGCCAGCCGTCCTCCAGGAAGCTGGTACTCCTCGACCGCCTCGTCGGGACGGCCGGGCCGGCCTCCGCCCACGGCAAAGCGCTCCTGGAGGAGCTCGCCGCCTACGAGCTGCGCGTGACGGATTCGGCGGAGATGGAGCACGGATTCCAGCGGCTGAAGTCCATCATCGGCGATCAGCAAGAGCCGATGGCCACGCGGCGCCAGGCGATCCGGGTGCTGGCCCGGACCGGGGACCAGGCCGCGGTCGACTACCTCTTCGGCGTCGTGACGGTCGAGTCCGACGCGATCCTCCGGCAGGAAGCGGTGCGGGGGATGGTCCGCCTGCGCATCCGGGGAGGCCGGTTGGAGTTTCCCGTGCAGCTGATCCGGCGGCAGATTGCGTCGGAAGTCGCCAACCACCAGCAGATCGTGCACGTCGCCCAGATCTACCGCCAGCACCACCGGGGGCCGGTGCCGGCCGACGACGCGCTCCTCGCGCTGCTGCGCGTCCTCATGGAGGAGTCGGTGGAGCAGATCTTCCGCCTGCTCATGCTGCTCTACCGTCCGGAGGACATCCACCTCGTCTATGAGCAGCTGCGGGTACCCGACGGCTACGTGCGGGCCGACGCCATCGAGCTGCTGGACAACCTCGTGGATGCGCCGATGCGCCCCATCATCTTTCCGATCCTCGACGAGGACCGTTTTCTCGCGGCGCTGGAGGAGCTCGCCGGCGCCACGCATGAGCCGACCACCGCCTACCGCCTCCTCCAGGGCGCCATCTGGGACCACAACTGCTGGCTCAGCGTGACGACCCTGTGCGCCGTCGGCAAGCTGCGGCTGACCACCATGCGGCAGGAGCTGGAGCGGGCCTCCCGCAACTCGACGCCGCTCATCGCCGCCGCGGCCAAGGTGGCGCTCCACCTGGCCACGCTGCCGTGAACCGCTGGGCCGCAGAACCCATGTTCGGTTCGGGGTTCAGGGTTCGGGGTTCTGGGCAGTTACCCCGAACCCCCAACCCCCAACCCCGAACAATCACGGTGCTCTGCGCGGCACTCCTCTTCGCAGGAGCAGGGTGCGCTTCCTGGCCCCGCCGCTGGAGTGCCAGGCCGTGCTGCATCGACACCAAGCCGGTGGTCCGCCGACAGCCGATCTGGTGGCATCTCTTTGACGTGACCGTGTTGGAGCCGGTGGAGCAGCCCTTCACGCTGGTGCGGCCGGCGCGCAAGCTGCTCGGGACTCCGACCCGGGCGCTGAACCTGCGCCACGGGGAGCTGACCGGCAGCGCCTTTTTCACCAATCGCGATCCGGCCGGCCTGACCCCTGAGCAGGTGCGCTGGGGCCCCTCCACACCGGAGGATGCTCCGGCGGCTCCGATGACGATCACGAAGGCCAAAATGGAAGGGAAGACCGCCGGGTTTTTCGTGACGGACGCGCGCGGAGCGCGCTATCTCTTCAAGCTCGACCCGGTCGACGCCCCGGAGCTGCTTTCAGGCGCCGAAGCGGTCACGAGCAAACTGCTCTACGCGCTGGGCTACCATGTGCCGAGCTACGAGGTTGCACGCGTGCGTCCCGAGGACCTGCGGCTGGCGGACGGCGCGCAGGGGATGGACGCGGCCTCGCTCGATGCGCTGCTCCTGGCGCGCGTCGAGCGGGGTACGGTGCGGGTGTCGGCGAGCCGGCTGCTGGAAGGAGAGATCCTGGGCCCGGCGAAGTTCAAGCGGTTCAGAGACTGCGCCGACGTCCGCGCGCTGCGGCTGGCGTATGGGTGGGTCAACAACATCGACGCCAAGGACCACAACTCGCTGCTCGTCTGGAACGGGAAGGAAACGGTGGGCTACCTCATCGACTTCGGCACGTCGCTCGGCGCCGACGCCGGGACCGGCGGGCCGAAGCACCCTTGCGCCGGACGGCTGAATACCGTGGACATGCGGGAGCTGGGACTGAAGCTGGTGACCCTGGGCCAGCACCACCCGCCGTGCGACTACGAATCGCCTGATGTGAGCCCTGGGGTCGGCCGGTTCAGCGCGCGGTTTGACCCGGAGCACTGGAAGCCCTACGCCCCGAACCTCGCGTTCAAGGAGATGAACGACGACGACGCCCGGTGGATGGCGCGCCGGATGGCGCGCCTCTCCGCCGCCCAGGTGGAGGCGGCCGTGTCCGCCGGCCGCTACAGCCATGCGGGCGACGCGGCGTATCTGGTCGCGACGCTGGAGGCGCGGCGCGAGGCGATCATCCGCCGGTATCTTACGCCGGAGGACGCCAACACCTCAAAGGAGGGACGGTGAGATGATCCTGTGGTACCTGAAGCACCGGCCGGTCATCCATCCCACCGCGTTCGTCGCGCCGGGCGCCGACGTGATCGGCCGGGTCCGCCTGGCGAAAGACTCGAGCGTCTGGTTCGGCTGTGTGCTGCGGGGCGACGTCAACCGCATCGACATCGG
>Ga0155207_116_pt3 | contig 25286 bp, 27 predicted proteins | sample RifCSPhighO2_02_FD_106175 | JGI IMG/M metagenome (GOLD analysis project Ga0155207, IMG submission 106175) | Omnitrophica WOR_2 bacterium RIFCSPHIGHO2_02_FULL_67_20
GTACCACCCTCCGGTACCACACCCCCTCCGGTACCAGGTACCTGGAGTACCTGGTACCGCCTTGGTGGTACCGCCTTGGTACCTTGGCGGGATGCGCGCTGGTGAGCGGCTGATCAAGGTTCAGGTCGGCACGCGTCTCTGCTTCCGCGGCAGCAGTGACTGCGGTGACGAGTGCCGGAGATTCTGGCGAGCGGAGTCAGTTTTTGTAGCAGGCGTGCATGTACAGGTTCCAGACCTCTACAGGCATGCCCGGATACTGCCCTCTCTCTGAGCCCGTATATACGCGTGTATACCCTTCCGGACAGAAGCAGTCCTCGCCATCCAGGCCCGGGCCGCAAAAAGCCGGCGCCTTCAACACCCCCGGCTGACAGGTGCAACCGCCATCGTCGCAGCGTTTACTACAAAATCCCATCAGGGTCTGGGGGGCGATGAGGTCCTGCCAGGCGCCGTTGCGGAAGCCCCGGAAGGCGTTCGAGGCGGTGTTGTAGTAGATCATGCCGTTCTGCCCGCCGGATGGGTCCGCATTGAGCTGGCCCACGCGGACGCTCCCACCGTTCACGTCCAGCTTCGCCGTCGGATTCGCCGTGCCGATCCCCACGTTGCCGGTCTGGTCAACCACCAGGGGGGTGAGATCGTCGGCCTGATCATCCAGGCGCAGCACCGGCCCGGCATCATCGGGGCGCGTCACGTGCAGCCGCGCGCCCGGGGCGGCCGCGCTGCCGATCCCGACGTTGCCGCTCGTTTGCGCCAGCAGCGTCTCGCCCATCGTCCGCAGCTGGTCGTACACGCCGCGGGGGCTGGGGTAGTAGGTGGTGAGGGTCATCTCCTCGGCCACGGCGTAGGCGGCGGCGGCGAGGAAGAGGCCAAGGATGAGCCAGTGTGCCGCGTGCGGTCGCATGCCTGCCTCCACGGTCCTGCCGCTGCCGGCGGCGCGTCTTTGAGATACGTTCCCCTCGTGTCAAGGATACCCGGCGCAGGGGGGGCGTCAAGGACGGGGGGCTCGCGGGGCCTTGTAACGCCCCCTGGCGCATGCGCGCCTTGACGGCAGAAACCAATTCTAGCTATACTATAGCCAGAATGCGGTACGACGTCATCTTCGCTCCCGAGGCCGTCAAAGATGCGCAGCGCTTGAAGCCGCATCTCCGGCCCCTGGTGCGGGAGGCGATCGAGCAGTCCTTGCGTCATGCACCGGCGCGCGTCAGCAAGAGCCGCATCAAACGGCTGCGCGGCGTGTCCCGGCCGCAGTTTCGATTGCGGGCGGGGGAGGTCCGGGTATTTTACGATGTGCATGCAACCACGGTGGACATCTTGGCCATCGTGCCGAAATCGGAAGCGGCGCGATGGCTGAAACAGGAGGGAACGAGGGAATGAAGCAGCATGCGCTCTCGGAAGTCAAAGACGACCTGTCGAAGTACCTCCACTTGGCCGAGCGCGAGGAGATCGTCATCACGCGGCACGGCAAGCCCGCGGGGATCTTGATCGGGTTCCAGTCGGATGAGGACTGGTTTGAGTACCGGCTGGAGCATGATCCCCGCTTCCTGCGCCGCATCGCCTCCGCCCGGGAAAGTCTGCGAAAAGGGCAGGGCATCAGGCTAGAGGATGTGCGGTGGGATGAGGGGAAGGATCGCACCCCGCTCCTTTAATTGACACTACTTCGAGCCTCCTGTACAATCGTAAAGCTTCGCCAGGCAGTTTTTCTCCGCCGCTCACGCAACCCCAGTCTGTGACCAGAAATGACCGCCAAATCGACGAAGGACGCCCGCGGCTCCGCCGCCGGGCCGCGGCTGAAGCTCGGCCTGCCCAAAGGCAGCCTCCAGGAGGCCACCGTCCGGCTCTTCGGGCGGGCCGGCTTCAGGGTGGTCATCAGCGAGCGCTCTTACCAGCCGTCGATCGACGACGCCGAGATCGAGCCCTTGCTGCTGCGCGCCCAGGAGATGTCGCGCTACGTCGAGCAGGGCATCCTCGACTGCGGGATCACCGGCAACGACTGGGTGCTCGAGAACCGCTCGAAGGTGGAGCGGGTCGCCGAGCTCGTGTACGCCAAGCGCACCCGCAATCCGGTGCGGTGGGTGCTCGCCGCCCCCGCGGACTCGACGATCCGCAGCGTCAAGGATCTGGCCGGCAAGCGCATCGCGACCGAGCTCGTCCACGTGACCACGGCGTACCTCGCCCGGCACGGGGTGCGGGCGGACGTCGAGTTCTCGTGGGGGGCCACGGAGGGCAAAGTGAGGGCGGGGCTGGTCGACGCCATCGTCGAGCTGACCGAAACCGGCCAGACGCTCCTCGCCAACGGCCTGCGCATCCTGGAGACGATCTGCGAGTCCACGACCCAGTTCATCGCCAACCCCGCCGCACTCGCCGACCCCTGGAAGCGGCGCAAGATCGACAGCGTGCGCACGCTGCTCGTCGGCGCGGTCGAGGCGGACGGCAAAGTCGGGGTCAAGCTCAACGTCCCCGAGCGGAAGCTCCGGCAGGTGATGGCGGCGCTGCCCGCCATGAAGCGCCCCACCGTCTCGAAGCTGTGGTCCCGGGACGGCCGCGACCCGTGGTGGGCGGTGGAGACGGTCATCGAGGAGCAGCAGATCAAAGCGCTCATCCCGCGGCTCAAAGAAGCCGGAGCGCAGGACATCATCGAGTACCCGCTCAACAAGGTGATCTACTGACCGGTGCTGTTTCAATTTCAGGTGATTACACAGATTTTGACCCGATTTCGCCGATAGACCTATCGGTGAAATCATCTCACAATCTGCGAAATCGCTTCACATTCAAGCCTCCCCTCCTGGCCGTTCTTCTCTCCTGCGCGGTCGCCCTCGCGGCGGGCCTCGCCGCCGGCTGCGCCGGAGCGCAGCTCGCCGGTCCACGCGACGACCGCGCGGCGTACGGCTCCTACCTGCGCGGGCTGCTGCTCGAACGCTCATCGAAGCTGCCCGCGGCACTCGACGCCTACCAGAGCGCCCTGCAGCGCGACCGCCGCTCGGCGCTCCTCCACGTCCGCATCGGGGCCACGCACCTCAAGCTCGGCAAGATGGACGCGGCGCTCCAGGCGTTTCAGAAGGCGCTGGAGATCGCCCCCGACCATCCCGATGCCCTGCGGTGGGTCGCGATGCTCCGCGCCTCGCAGGGCCAGCTCGAGGGCGCGGTGGACGCGTACGAGCGGCTGTTGCGCCTCGATCCGGGCGATCAGTTCGTCATCAGCACGCTCGCGGACCTCTACGTCCTGCAGGGGCGGCTGCCCGACGCCATCGGGCTCTACCAGCGGCTCATCGCCGAGTCCGGCTCCACGAGCCAGCTGCACTTCAACCTCGGCGTCCTCTACGGCCGCATAAGCCGGTTCGATGCATCCATCGAGGAGCTCTCGCGCGCCTTCGAGCTCTCGCCGGAGTCGCTGGACATCCGCGTCGCGCTCGGCCTCACCTACGAGCTGAGCGGCCGGTCCGACGTCGCGGCCGCGCACTACGAGGCGGCGATCCCGCTGGATCCCTTCAACCCCCGGCTCTACCACCATGCGGCGCGCTCGCATCTGGCCGCCAAGCACTACGCGGAGGCGGCGGCGAACTACCAGAGCGTGCTGGATCTGACGCCGCGCGACATGGAAGCCATCATGGGCCTCGTGCGCGTCTGGCTGGTCCAGCGCCGGTTCGACGAGGCCGAGCGGTTCCTGGGCGCTGCGGTCGAGAAGCTGGGGCCGCTGCCCGAACTGTACGTCGTGCTGGGCATCGTCTATCGCGAGGCCGACCAGGCCCAGGAGGCGATGCGGGCGTTCGAACAGGCGATTGCGCAAAAAGGCGACTACGCGCAGGCGCATTTCTACCTGGCGGCCCAGCTCGACCAGCTGGGCCGGCGGGAAGACGCGCGGGCGACGCTGCGGCGGACGCTGGAGCTGGACCCGAACCATCCGGACGCGATGAACTACCTCGGCTATATGAATGCGGAGGCGGGCGAGCGCCTCGAGGAGGCCAAATTACTCATCGAGCGCGCGCTGGAGCTGGACCCGGACAACGGCGCCTATCTGGATAGCCTGGGCTGGGTGTGCTATAAAATGGGCCGGTTGGACGAGGCGCTGGCGCATCTGGATCGCGCGGCGGAGCTCATCGACAGCGACCCGGTCATCTTCGACCACCTCGGTGAGGTGTATTTCAGCCGGCACGAGTACGACCAGGCCGCCCGCTCCTGGAAGCGGGCGCTGGAGCTGGATGACACGCAGACGGAGGTCCGCGAAAAGCTGGAGCGCGCGATGAGCGAGGCCGCGACGAAGCCATGATTGGACAGAACGTGCCTTTTGTTCAGGGTTGGGGGCGGAAACCAGACCTCGACGCCATGAAGCGGCAGGCCCGCGAGCTGCGCCGGACGATCCTTCGGATACTGGCCAAGGCCGGCAGCGGCCATCCCGGCGGCTCGCTCTCCATGGTGGAGCTGCTGGTGGGGCTCTACTGGCACGCGCTGCGCCACGACCCGAAGCGGCCGGACTGGCCGGACCGCGACCTCTTCCTGCTCTCGAAGGGCCACGGGGTGCCGGCGCTCTACGCCGTCCTGGCCGCCCACGGCTACTTCCCGTCGGAGGAGCTCATGACGCTGCGCCGCTACCCGACGCGCCTGCAGGGCCACCCGGAGCGGGGCTCGGTGCCGGGCATCGAGATCGCCTCGGGCTCGCTCGGCCAGGGGTTGTCCATGGCCAACGGCATCGCGCTCGCCGACCGGCTCGACGGGAGCAGCCGGCGCATCTACTGCCTCATGGGCGACGGCGAGATTCAGGAGGGGCAGGTGTGGGAAGCGGCGATGACCGCCCACCACCACCGCCTCGAGTCCGTCTGCGCGATCATCGACGCCAACCAGCTCCAGCAGAACGGGCCGGTGAAGGACATCCAGGACATCGAGCCGCTGGCCGAGAAGTGGCGCGCCTTCGGTTGGCACGCCATCGAGATCGACGGCCATGATCTCGCGCAGGTCGTGCGCGCCTACGACGAGGCGAAGACGGTCCGCGGCAAGCCGCAGGCGATCGTGGCGCGGACGGTGAAGGGCAAAGGGGTCTCCTTCATGGAGCTGAACCCGGCCTGGCATGGCGTGGCCCCGAAACCCGACGAGCTGGAGCGGGCCTTAAAGGAGCTTGAGGAAACCCATGTCTAATCTGCTCGTGATCAAGGCGCCTGGTGGTTCAGGGTTCAGGGTTCAGGGTGGGGGGCAATTACCCCGAACCCCGAACCCCGGACCCCGGACCTCCTGAGGATTGTGGCGGCGCGATGGCGGATAAGCCCACGCGGGACGGATTCGGGGAAGGGCTGCTGGAGCTGGGCAAGACGCATCCGAACGTCGTCGCGCTCTCCGGCGACTTGGAGGACTCAGCCCGGGCGATCTGGTTCAAGAAGCAGTACCCCGAGCGCTTTTTCTCCGTCGGGATCGCCGAGCAGGACATGATCGGCACGGCAGCCGGCCTGGCCCTCGCCGGCAAGATTCCGTTCGCCTGCTCGTTTTCGCAGTTCGTCACCGGCAAGACGCTGGAGCAGCTGCGCATGGCGGTCTGCTACCAGCGGCTGGGCGTCAAGATCGCCGGCTCGCACGGGGGGCTCTCGGTCGGCGCCGACGGCGCCACCGCCGAGGCGCTCGAAGAGCTCGCCCACATGCGCGCCCTGCCCCACATGACGGTGATCGTGCCCTGCGACGCGCTCGAGGCGCGGAAGGCGACCATCGCCTGCGCCGACTACCCGGGGCCGGTCTTCCTGCGCCTGGGCCGAGCCCCCGTCCCCGCGATCACCAACGAGCGCGATCCGTTCCGCATCGGCGAGGCGATCGTGATGCGGCCGGGCGATGACGTGACGCTCATCGGCTGCGGCCTCATGGTGGCGCACGCCCTGCAGGCGGCCGAGCGGCTGGCGAAAGAGGATATTCACGCCCGGGTCATCAACCTCCATACGATCAAGCCGATCGATCGAGACACAATCCTGAAGGCGGCCAGGGAGACCGGCGCCATCGTGACGGCCGAGGAGCATACCGTCGTCGGGGGCCTGGGCAGCGCGGTGGCGGAGGTCGTCGTCCAGGAGCACCCGGTCCCGATGCGGTTCGTCGGCGTGGCGGATCGGTTTGGGACCTCCGGCGACCCCGCCGAGCTCCTCAAGGTCTTCCACCTCATGCCGGAGGACATTGTGAAAGCGGTCAAGGACGTCCTCCGCTTAAAGCAGAGCGCTCTGGGCTGAGGGCTCGGGGCTCCGGGCGTGAGACCACTTCGTTCAGGGTAACCGAGCACACAATTGTCGGTAGTGGTCAAGTTTGGCGGGTGACGCGGAGCCGGGGCCCCCACGCCGCGCGGAGCCGCCGGTCGAGGCCCGACAGGGCCGAGGCCCCGCCGAAGGCGGGGCCCGGTGGCGAGCACGGCGTGGGGTGGCGCAGCGGCAGGACCCGCCAAACTTGACCATCACCAAATTGTCATATGATTTGACATTTTAATAGACAAATGATATGGTTGTTCTGAGCGCGGAGGAGAGGGTGATGAGGCGGGTCAAAGGGGACACGACGCTGGTGGGGATTTCGGAGCTGCGCACCCAGGCGGACGAAATTCTCAAGGTGGCGCAACAGGAGCCGGTGATTGTGGAAAAGCACCACCGGCCGATGGTGGTGCTCGTCCCCATCGAGCAGTACGAGCGAACAGAGGAAACGCTGGATTTGCTCGAGGACACCATTCTGGGACTGCTTGCGAAAGAACGTGAACGGCATGCTCGGCGGAAGGACTATCTGACGTTAGAAGAACTCGAACGACGGGTCGGCCTGCGACGTCGATAGCGCATGTGGCAGGTCGAAATTCATCCGCTTGTCTGGGAAGAGGATTTCGTTGGACTCGATCCCCAAGCCCGCGTTCGCATCACAAAGGCAATCCGCAAGAAACTCACGACGAATCCCACTGAATTTGGCAAGCCACTCGGCGGTCTCCTGCAGGGGTACTGGCGGCTCCGAGTGGATGCCTACCGGGTCATGTACCGAGTGGAGCGGCATCGGCTGGTCGTGCTGGTGATCAAAGTGGGCATGCGACGCGATGCGCAAATCTACACGGAAGCCATTCCGCGGCTCCGAAAACTCGGCTTGCTCTGACCCGCGTGATCTTTGATCCAACGAGCGGGTGAGCATCTCATGTCAGCCACGCCATCGACATCAGCCTCGGTCTGACGCGTGTCTGACACCGTTGATGATGCGATGACACGTCCGAGCGGTGTGATGACTTGGCTGGCGACCATTGGGATTGCCGTCGGCCTTGCCATAACGGGTGAAGTTTGCGCCGAGGTCCAAGCGCTTGACATCAAGGACCAGATTGAGCGCCGGCTTCGTGATGAGCTTAAGCAGGCGGACGATTCACTCAGGCAGGTGGGGCGCGAAGCACCACAAGCCGAAGTCCAGCCGGAGACCGCAGAGTTCAGGCAGGCGGTCGACGAATGGGTAAAGCAAGAACGCCGCCGGTCTCAAAACCTACTGGCCTTGATTCACAAGACCGCGGCCCCGCACATCCCCCAGGTGTTGGCCGACCTCTACGTTCACAGTCTCACGAGTTCTTCTGAGGCCTATCCAGACAGCCACTCCTTAGAGTCCTATCTTGCGATGCTTGGCCCGCAGGCCGTGGGCCCACTGGAACGCCACTACGAGACCGCTGCCCCTCACGTCAAAGAGCAGATCGTGATGGCCACGGGACGCCTTGGAGTCCCCGAAGGATTACCGCTCGTGTATCAGGGACAGACGCATGAGCTTCCTCGCATACGAATAGCGGCTATCACAGCGCTTCGGCTGATTCGAGGCCAGGACGCCAGAGAGGAGCTCTACGCGTTTCTCGATCAGGAGCTGGACGAAACCGCCCTCATGGGGGCCATCCGGCAGTTACAGTACCTCAAGGATCCGCGGGCGATCGAGATCTGCCTCACCTTAATCGAGGGGCGGCGGCTTCCGATGGCTTCATTCAGTTCCTGTGTTACTGGAGCTGAGACGGTGCCGGAAGCGGGCCTTGAGCAGCATGTGGTGTTGATGCTTCGCGCCCTCAAGGAGGAGGATAGCCCGACCCGGTTTGACGCATCGCAGTTGATCATGCGGCTCACGCAGCGGGCCAGCGTGGCGCAGCTTGCTCCGATCTTGCCGGAGCTCTTGGCGGCACGCTACCATGAGGGGACGACGGTGACTCTATCCGGCCCGCCACCGGAGCCGGCCGGCCGGCCGGAACTGCCGGTTTGGAACGCGCACAACGCCGGCCAGGTCCTCCAGCAGATCGCGTCGGCCCTGAGCCCGGAGGACATCAGAGGCTGGCTTGAGGAACACCGCCAGGCGTTGCTCCCGAGACTGTATCTGGAAGACCTCCTCTCCCAACGCGATGCCGGGCCGGTCGTGTCGCTGCCGGGGGCGTTCGTCTTTCAGGTTGAGGTGCGCGATGCATCCGGGACCGTGCTGTCCTCCGGCTCGGTGTCGCTGGGAGTGGGACAAGACGCCGCCTTTGACGTGACGGCCAAGACGGCGGGCGCGTTCACCTATCGATGCAGCACCCATCTCGCTCTGGATCGCAAGGAGTGGCGGTTTCTGATGGAATGGTTTCAGATCGAGTTGAAGCCGTATGGGGTGGGCTTCACCGCGGAGATCCCGTTTCACGGAGCGTATGAGATCGCGCTGGGGGAGTCCCGTCGGCAGAACGAAGTGCTCATGTGGTCCATTCGCCACATGGAGTGAACGCGACGGTCATGGCGTCTCTCTTGCGCCTGCGCGCGCCCGCCAAGCTCAACCTCTACCTGCGCGTCCTCGGCCGGCGGCCGGATGGCTACCATGAGATCGAGACGGTCTTTGAGCGGATTGACCTGGCCGATGAGCTGACGTTTGAGCTGCACCCGAGCGAGGTGCGGCTGACCTGCTCGGACTCCTCGCTGTCCTGCGGCGAGGACAACCTCATCCTGCAGGCGGCCCGATTGCTTGAGCGCGAGGCCGGGGTTTCGGCCGGCGCGCGACTCCACCTCGAAAAGCGCATTCCGGTTTCGGCCGGGCTTGGGGGTGGGTCCTCGGACGCGGCCGCCGCCCTCCTTGGTCTTAACCGATTGTGGGACTTAGGGTTGGATCGCGACCGCCTCATCGAGTTGGCTGCGCGGCTGGGCTCGGATGTTCCGTTTTTTCTCTCGCCAGAGCCCTTCGCCGCCGGGCGGGGGAGGGGGGAGCGCTGCGAGCCCCTGGGGGTGTCGGCGCGCCTGGCCCACGTGCTCGTCGTCCCGCCGGAGCGGCTCTCGACGAAAGAGGTCTACGCAGGAGCGCATTTCAACTTGACAGCGCGCACACCCTCGATTACGATAGTCACGCACGCCTTACGCAACGGCCCCGCCATGGCGGGGCTCGCTGACGGGTTGTGGAACGATCTCGAACCTGAAGCGATCCGGCGTTGTCCTGTCATTGCGACCATCCAGGCGCACCTACGGGAGCAGGGTTGTCTCGGCGTCCTCGTGTCCGGCAGCGGCTCGTCCGTCTTCGGGCTGTGCGCGGACGGCACACAGGCGCATGAGGCGGCAGCCCGGATCCGCGGCTTCGCCCCCGGCGAATGGCGGGTCGAGATCGTCCACACCGAACATCCATCGCGTATCGTGACGCCCGCCCTCCCGTGAGGCGGGTCCTGGCGGCGTACGAGGCGGAGCTGGCGAAGACGCAGATCGGCCATCCATTCGGGATGACGGCGCATGACACTGAGGCGTAAGTCTCACAAGTTGTCTGATGTCCAGGGACCTTTGTGCAAGCCCGGATTGGGGAGTAGTGTAACGGCAGCACAAGGGGCTTTGGACCCCTACGTCCAGGTTCGAGTCCTGGCTCCCCAGCTTTTAGTGGAGCCAAGGAGCAACGCGTGCACGCATCCGTGTTTCGTAACGCAGCGAGGCGATAACTCATGAGAACCCTGCAGGCGATCATCTTGGCGGCGGGCGAAGGCACCCGCATGAAGTCGGAGCTGCCCAAGGTCCTGCACGTCATCTGCGGCCGCCCCATGATCTCCTACGCGCTGGACCTGGCGGCCTCCTCGGGCGTCAAGCAGCCGATTATCGTGCTGGGCCACGGCGCCGAGCAGGTCAAGCCGTTCCTGCCCAAAGAGGTCAAGGTCGTCATGCAAGCCAAGCAGCTGGGCACCGGCGACGCGGTGCTCGCGGCCAAGAAGTCGCTCACCGGAGCCGGGGCGGTCCTCATCCTCTACGCCGACACGCCGCTCCTGCGGCGCACGACGGTCCAGAAGCTCATCGAGACCCACTTCAAGACCAGCGCCACGTGCACGCTGCTGACGGCGCACCTGGCCGACCCGAGCGGCTACGGCCGGATCCTCCGCAACGAAAGCGGCCAGGTCGCCGGCATCGTGGAAGAGGCCGAAGCCAACACGGCCCAGCGCGCGATCCGCGAGATCAACGTCGGGCCGCTCGTGTGCAATGCCCAGCCGCTCCTCGAGGCGCTGGCGGTGGGCAAACCCAGCGCCTCCAAGAAAGAGGTCTATTTCACCGACATCATCTCCCATATCGCCCGCCAGGAAGGCGCCAAGGTGCAGGCGAACCGCGTCGAGGAAATCGCGGAGGCGCTGGGCATCAACTCCCGCACGGAGCTCGCCCGCGCCATCGGCGTCATCCGCCAGCGCATCGTCGACGCCCACCTGCACAACGGCGTGACCATCGAAGATCCTCAGGCCACCTTCATCGACCACGGCGTGACCATCGGCGCCGACACGATTATCCATCCGTACACCGTCATTGAGACGGGAGTCTCCATCGGCAAGCGCTGCGCCATCGGCCCCTTCGCCCGCCTCCGGCGGGGGGTGTCGATCGCCGAGGAGACCCGGGTCGGCAACTTCGTGGAGCTGGTCCGAACCAAAGTGGGGCCGCGGGTGCGCATCAACCATGTCAGCTACCTGGGCGACGCGACCATCGAGGAGGGGGTCAACATCGGGGCCGGCACCATCACCGCGAACTACGACGGGCAGAACAAGCACGAGACCCACATCGGCAAGGGCGCTTTTATCGGCTCCGACACGGTGCTCATCGCCCCGGTCAAAGTGGGGCCGGGCGGGATCACGGGCGCGGGCAGCGTTGTCACGAAAGACCACGACGTTCCGGCGAGGGGCATCGTCGTCGGCGTGCCTGCCCGCCCCCTCCTGGACCATCGCTCGGCCGTCCGCCCCCCCGGCCCGACCCGGACGAAGGCCGGGGCCGGCGGCGCTCACCCAGGGCAGGCCGGGGCCAAGGCCGAGCCCGGCGCACAGGCCAAGACCGCCGGCCACGCGGCGCGGACCAACGGCGAGGCCAAGCGGAAACCCGCGCGCTCACCCGTCTTAGCCAAACGGCCCGCCGGCCGCCAACTCAGCGTCACACCCCGACCGAAGCCGACTGCCCGCGTCCGGAAACCCGCCCGCGCCGTCAAGCGGCCGGCGGCCAGGCGGCAGAGCGCCCGGCGGCCGCCGGTGCGAAGGCAGCTGGCCAAGGCGCGCCGATAAGCCGGAGACGCCATGGTGAAGACCATCCCCCAGAAAACCCAGCCACGGGCTCCGCAGGGGCGCTACCGCCTCTCGGCGGAGCTGGCGATCTTGAGCGGGAACGCGAACCCGGCCCTCGCCAAGGCGATCTGCCGGCAGTTGAAGGTGCCGCTCGCGGACTCCTTCGTGGGCCGCTTCAGCGAGGGGGAGGTGCGGGTCAAGATCAACGAGAACGTGCGCGGCAAGGACGTGTTCGTCGTCCAGCCGACCTGCCCGCCGACGAACGACAACCTGATGGAGCTCCTGATCATGCTCGACGCGCTCAAGCGCGCGTCGGCCCGGCGCGTCACCGCCGTGGTCCCGTTCTACGGCTACGCGCGCCAGGACCGCAAGGATCAGCCGCGCGTGCCCATCACGGCGAAGCTGGTGGCGAACCTCATTACGACGGCGGGAGCCGACCGCGTCCTGACGATGGACCTCCATGCGGGTCAGATCCAGGGTTTCTTCGACATCCCGCTCGACCACCTCTATGCCGTCAGCGTCTTCGAGCAGTCCCTGCGGCGCAAGCGGCTCAAGCAGCTCACGGTGGTCTCCCCGGACGTGGGCGGCATCAAGATGGCGCGCGCCTACGCCAAGCGGATGCGGGCGGACCTCGCCATCGTGGACAAGCGGCGCGACAGCCCCGAGTCGACCGAAGTCATGCACATCCTGGGAGAGGTGAAGGGCAAGACCTGCGTCCTCGTGGACGACCTCATTGCGACGGGCAGCTCGCTCGTCGAGGCGGCCGCAGCGCTCCAGCGGGCGGGGGCGACGGAGGTGTACGCCTGCGTCACGCACCCGGTCCTGTCCGGGCCGGCGAGAGCGCGCATCGCCTCCTCGTGCCTCAAGGAGCTCATGGTCACCGACACGATTCCGTTGAGCGACCAGAAGCGGCACCAGAAGATCACGGTGCTCTCCGTCGCGTCGCTCCTGAGCGAGGCCATCCGGCGCATCCACTACGAGCTGTCCATCAGCGTCCTCTTTGACGGCATGCCGGGCTAACCAGAAAGACGAGGGAACGCATGGCAAAGACGAAGGCGGCCATTCGACACGAACTGACGGTCAAGAAGCGGGCCGAGCAGGGCACGCGGCCCGTGCGGCGGCTGCGGCGCCAAGGGCTGGTCCCCGGTATCGTCTACGGCCGGGAGATGGAACCGCTGGCGGTGTCGGTGAACCAGCGGGAACTCACCCGGCTCTTCCACTCGAAACACGGGGAGCACGCCCTGGTGACGCTGCGGCTTCAGGACAGCAAGTCCTGGGAGAAGCCGGCGCTGGTCCACGCGATCCAGCATGACCCGGTGGACGGCCACGTCGTGCACGTGGATTTCCACGCCATCCTCCTGACCCAGCGGGTGAAGGTGAAGGTCCCGGTTCTCCTCACGGGCGAGTCGGCGGGCGTGAAGCAGGAAGGCGGCGTCCTCGAGCACTTCCTCCGCGAGATCGAAGTCGAGTGTTTGCCCACCAACATCCCGGCCGGCGTCGAGTTTGATGTCAGCGCAATGCAGATCGGCGACACGGTCCACGTCAACGACCTCACGCCGCCGACGGGTGCTACGATCCTGAGCGATCCCGCCGGCGTCATCGCGTCGGTCCAGAAGCCCAAGGAAGAGAAGCCGCCGGAGGAAGAAGCGGCGGCCGTGGCCGAGCCGGAAGTGCTCCGCGAAAAGAAACCTGAGGTAGTACCTGGCGGTGAAACTGAGCCGGCCAAGGGCGAGAAGGGCGCCCGCCCCGGATCCGCCGAAGGGCGGGCCGGGGAGAAGCCCGCCGAGGGCAAGAAAGAGAAATGATGTATTGTTCGGGGTTCGGGGTTCGGGGTTCGGGGCATACCGGTCCGCCCCCAACCCCCCACCCCGAACCCTCAACCTTGTCAGTTGTGTAGTGAAACTGATCATCGGGCTGGGCAATCCCGGCCACACCTATCACGGCACACGGCACAATGTGGGGTTCGCGGTGATCCAGCGGCTGGCGGAGCGCCGCGGCGTGGACATCCGCGAACGGTATGCGAGTCCCGACGCTCGTCCGGCGGGCGTCTACGGCGAGTATCGGCATGGGCCGGAGACCGTCCGCTTGCTGATGCCGTGGACGATGATGAATGAATCGGGGCAGGCGCTGGGGGGGCTGGATGTCCCGCGCGAGGCGCTGCTGATCGTCTGCGACGACGTGAACCTGCCGCTGGGAACCCTGCGTTTGCGGCCGACGGGCGGCGCCGGAGGGCATCACGGCCTCCGCTCATGCCTCGAGGCCCTGGGCACCGAGGACGTGCCCCGGCTGCGGGTCGGCGTCGGCACGGACGCGCTGCCCCGCGATCTTGAAGCCTTTGTCCTGGCGCCCTTCCAAAGCGATGAGCAGCCGGCGATCCGGCGGGCGGTCGAGCAGGCGGCGGATGCCTGCCAGATCTGGGCGGCGGACGGGATGGAGACGGTGATGAACCGGTACAACCGAGTACAGGATGCCTGACGGAGCGACACGACCGTACGAAGCGCTGGTGATCTTCAGGGCGGGCGGCACCGAGCAGGACATGGCGCGGCATGCGGCGCAGCTCGAGGGGCCGATCAAGAAACTCGGCGGCCGCATCGAGACGACGCAGAGCCTCGGGCGGCGCAAGCTGGCGTTCCGGATCGCGAAGCAGACGGAGGGACACTACCATCTGCTCCGCTTCCAGGCGCCGACCGAGCAGATCCGGGAGCTGGAGCGGCTCTTCCGCCTGGACGAGGCGGTCGTCCGCTTCGTCATCCTCAGCGCCGACGAGATCGCGCCGTTTGCCGGCGTGTCGCTGAGCCTGCGGCCCGCCGGCGCGCGCGCCGGAGCCGGGAGGAACTGATGGCCAGCTACAACCGCGTGATCCTGATCGGCAATCTCACCAAGGACCCGGAGCTGCGCTACACCCCCTCCGGCACGGCCGTGGCCAACCTGCGCCTCGCGGTCAACTCCTTCTTCAAGGACCAGGCCGGCCAGCGCAAGGAAGAAACCTGCTTCGTGACCGTGGTCGTCTGGAGCAAGCAGGCGGAAACCTGCAATCAGTACCTCAAGAAGGGCCGCCCGGTCCTCGTGGAGGGGCGGCTGATCTACCGCAGCTGGGAGGCGGAGGGCAAGACCCGCTCCCTGCTAGAGGTGCGGGCGGATCGGGTCCAGTTCCTCGGCTCACCGGGCGGTGCGGCGGGGGGCGGCGGGTTCCGGGATGAGGCCGCGGCCGGCGCCGGAGGGCCTTCCGAGGAGTTGCGCAGCAATGAGCCGGTCACACCTGCGGCGAACCCCGCCGAAGGCGGGGAGGCCGAGCCGGTCAGCGGCGGAGACGCGGACGTCCCCTTCTGATGGGGGGAGCAGAGATGATGAGACGGTGGAATTTTAGATTTTCGATTTCGGATTTTGGATTACGGAGCGACGACCACGCCAAAATCCAAAATCCAAAATCAAAAATTAGTGAGGGTTGTTGAGGAAGCCATGCCACCACTTCGACGGGTGTTCATCAAACGGTCCTGCCGGTTCTGCTCCGAGAAGGTGGAGCGCATCGACTATAAGGACTTGGAGCGGATCGGGCGCTACGTGACGGACCGGGGCAAGATCATTCCCTCCCGGCTCACCGGCACCTGTGCTGCGCATCAGCGGATCCTGACCCGCGCCATCAAGCGGGCGCGGTTCATGGCGCTGCTGCCCTACGTTACGGTTTAGCCCGTTGAGCCCGTTGGCCCGTTGATGGCCAACCGGCTAAACCGGCCAACGGGCCTAACGGGCTTAACGAACGAGAGAAGCAGGAGCGCATGGACGTCATTCTCTTGAAAGATGTTAAGACGCTGGGCGTCGAAGGCGCCGTCGTCCACGTCAAGCCGGGCTTCGCCCGGAACTACCTGCTTCCGCAGGGGCTGGCTGCCGTCTCGACGCCCGACCGCCTGAAATCGGCCGAGACCGCCAAGCGCCGGCGGCTCGAGCAAGACCGCAAGGCCCGCGAAGAGGCGGACGCGCTCAAGCGGCGGCTCGAGAGCCGCCCCCTGACCTTCACGCTGAACGTGGGCGATGATGGCGCCCCCTTCGGCTCCGTTAGCGTGCACGACTTGGCCGATGCGCTTGCGCGCGAGGGGCATCCGGTGGAGAAGCGCCTCATCCAACTGGAGCAGCCGCTCAAGACGCTGGGCGCATTCGAGGTGGCCGTGCGGCTGCGTCCGGACGTCGTCGCAACGCTGAAAGTCTTGGTGATGAAAGCATGAGGGCGTTCAGCCGGGCTCAACGGGCTCAACGGGCCCAACGGGCTCAACGGGATTAACCGACGATGGACCTCTCAGAGCTGACGAGCATTGAGCGGCTGCCCCCGCAGAACCTCGATGCGGAGCAGGCGGTGCTGGGCTCCATGCTGCTCGAAGAGAGCGCCATCCTCGCCGCCGCCGAGCACCTCGACGAGCCGGTCTTCTACAAGGACGCCCACCGCAAGATCTTCGCCGCCCTCCTAGCCCTGTACAAAGCCACCACCCCCGTCGACCTCATCACCGTCACCGACGAGCTCAAACGGCGCAACCAGCTCGAGGAGGTCGGGGGGGCGAGCTACCTCGCCACGCTCACGAGTATTGTCCCCACCGCGGCCAACGCCGAGTACTACTGCCGGATCGTCAAGCAGAAGGCGATCCTGCGGGACCTCATCCGCGTCTCCACCCGCATCGCGGGCGACTGCTACGAGGAGGCCGTCGAGCCGGATGTCCTGCTCGACCGGGCCGAAATGATGATCTTCGACATCGCCTCGAAGAAGCTCAAGCGGGATGCGGTCGCGATGAAGGATATCATCAAGAGCTCGATCGAGATGATCGACACCCTGTACCAGCGCAAGGGGATGATCACCGGCATGCCGACGGGCTTCCTCGAGCTCGACCAGCAGCTGGCCGGCCTGCAGCCCGCCGAACTCATCGTCGTCGCCGGCCGGCCCGCGATGGGCAAGAGCAGCTTCACCCTCTGCGTCGCCGAGCACGTCGCGATGGCGGAGAAGGCCGGGGTGGCGATCTTCAGCTTGGAGATGTCGAAGGAGAGCCTCGTGCAGCGCATGCTCTGCTCGCACGCCCGGATCAACGCGCACAACGTGCGCTCGGGCATGCTCTCCACGAGCGACTGGCCCAATCTCACCAAAGCGGCGGGGAAGCTCTCGGAAGCCCCGATCTTCATCGACGACTCGCCCAGCGTCTCCATCCTCGAGCTGCGCGCCCGGGCGCGTCGGCTGAAGAGCCGGCACAACATCGGCCTGGTCATCGTGGACTACCTCCAGCTCATGGAGGAGTCGGCCAATGCGGAGAACCGCCAGCAGGAGATTTCGCTCATCTCCCGAAGCCTGAAAGGGCTGGCGCGGGAGCTCGGCGTCCCCGTCATCGCGGTCAGCCAGCTCTCCCGCGCGCCGGAGCGCCGCGAGTCGTTCCGGCCGCGCCTCTCCGATTTGCGGGAATCCGGGGCGATCGAGCAGGACGCGGATGTGGTGCTGATGCTCTTCCGCGAGGACTACTACAACATGACCGATGAGAACAAGGGGATCGCCGAAGTCATCATCGCCAAGCAGCGCAACGGCCCGACCGGCACCGTGAAGCTGGCCTTCATCAACGAGTACACCCGCTTTGAGACGCTTGCCCAAGCATGACATCCAACATATTTTGGATTTTGGATTTTGGATTTTGGACAGAGAGATCCCGACCAGCCGGACGACCCCACAAATCTAAAATCCAAAATCTAAAATCTAAAATTTCATGGGCGGCGCTACTTGCAGTCCTGATGTTGGCTGCTCCCGCAGGATGGGCCGCCGAAGGCGACCGGATCGCGGCGGTCGACGTCAGCGGCGCCCGGGTCGTCGCCAAAGACACCATCCTGGCGAAGGTGCAGACCAAGGCCGGCTCCCCCTATCAGGGCGCCGTGATCAGCGAAGACATCCGCCGGCTCTTCGCGCTGGGCTACTTCACCGACGTCCGGGCCGACGTCGAAGAAACGCCGGAGGGGTTGAAGCTGATCTTCGTGGTCGCGGAGAAACCGGTCATCGACGCCATCCGCATCGAGGGCAACCGCTTCCTCGGCCACGCGCGGGTGCTGGAGCTCTTTGCCGTGAAGGAAGGCGCGCTGTACGACCCGCGGAAGGTGAAAGAGGGCATCGACCTGATCAAGGCGGAGTACGCCCGCAAGGGCTTCTCCGAGGCGGCGGTCGTGTCGCGGATGGAGGCGAGCAGCGCGGCCAACGCGACGGTCCTCCATCTGCTGGTGGAGGAAGGGCCGCGGATGCGGATCGTGCAGGTCCTGGTGGAGGGCAACCAGGTCTTCCCGGACCGCCGGATCCGCAAGCTGCTCAAGACCAAGCGCCGGGTCTGGTTCCGCTCCGGCGTCTACAACGAGCAGGCGCTCGAAGAGGACCTGGAGCGGGTGAAGGCGTTCTACCGGAAGAACGGCTACCAGGACGTGGCGGTCACCGAGGAGCTCCTGCGCGACCCGTCCGGGCGGGGACTCTACGTCTACCTGAAGATCAGCGAGGGGCTCCAGCACCGCATCGGCCGCGTCGCCATCGACGGCATGGTCCTCTTCCCGGAGCGGGAGCTGCGCCAGGTCATCACGCTCACGCCCGGCTCGGTCTTCAGCACCGAGGCACTCCAGGAGGACCTCAAGCTCATCAAGCAGTACTACGGCGACCGCGGCTACATCCATACGGAGGTGGTGCCCGACCCCCAGCTCGACCAGGCGACCAAGCGCGTGAACCTGACGTACCACATCGCGGAGCGCGAGCTGGTCTCTGTCCGGCGCGTGGACGTGAAGGGCAACCTGCGGACGAAGGATGTCGTCGTCCGGCGGGAGCTGCGCATCTACCCCGGCGAGCCGTTCGATGGGGCGCGGATCCGCAAGTCGGTGGACCGGCTCTATAACCTCGGCTTCTTCGAGGAAGTGAGCGTGGATACCGCGCCGACCGAATCCCCCGACAAGGAGGATCTCGTCGTGCAGGTGAAGGAAGCCAAGACCGGCTCCTTCAGCTTCGGCGGCGGCTTCTCGTCGGTGGACCGGCTCGTCGGCCTCTTCGAGGTGGAACAGCGAAACTTCGACTGGCGCAACGTTCCCACGTTCACCGGCGCCGGGCAGGATGTGCGCTTCCGCGTGGAGGTGGGGACGGTGCGGCGGTTCTTCGACCTCTCGTTCACCGAGCCGTGGATCTTCGGCCATCCCGTGTCGTTCGGCGTGGACCTCTATAACCGCACCCGCCTCCGGAGCCGCAACCTGGGGCTCGGCTTCGAGGAAGAACAGCGGGGCGGCGGCATCCGCCTGGGCAAGGCGTTCACGGACACCGTGAGCGGCGGCCTGAGCTACCAGCTCTATCGAACCGCGATCTCCGACGTCGTGGAGGAGGCCTCCGCCGACCTGAAGGCCGAGCAGGGACGCAACACCGTCAGCGTCGCCGGCACCTCGGTGTCGGTGGACACGCGGAACAACCGCTTCGACCCGACGCAGGGCCTCTTCGTCTTCGCCTCGGCCGACCTCGCCGGCGGAATCTTCAGCGCCGACAAGGACTTCTACCGGCTCCAGGCGGGTGGGTCCCACTACTGGCCCCACTTCGACCGGTTCGTCTTCGAGTCGCGCATCCGCACCGGCCTCGTGAACGCCTACGGGGGTTTGGAGGAGGTGCCGATCTTTGAGCGGTTCTTCAGCGGCGGCTCCGGCACGATCCGCGGCTTCGAAGAGCGCCGCGTGGGCCCGCGGGACCCCGCCTCCAACGACCCGATCGGCGGCGAGGCGACGGTCGTGATGAGCGCCGAAGAGGTCATGACGCTCGTCAAGGACGAGCGGGGCAAGCCGATCATCAAAGGATCGGTGTTCCTCGACGTCGGGGACGTGTGGCGCCGGGTGAGCGACTACGGCGAATCGCTGAAGACCGGCGCGGGCCTCGGCGCGCGGGTCAACACGCCCATCGGGCCGCTGCGCCTGGACATCGGGTTTCCCGTCAGCGAGCCGGCGGAGGGCGAAACGCGCAAGCCGCGGTTCCACTTCAATATCAGTCGAAGCTTTTAACGGCCGAGACAGGAGACCAGAGACATGAGACAAGGGAGTGTGGGGATGCGGTATGTCATGTCACGCCAGCGGTTGCATACAGCACGGTTCATCGTCATAGCGACGGCGCTCATCACGGGTCTCCTGTCTCCCGTCCCCTGTCCCGTCGCTCACGCGGAGGAGCTGAAGATCGGCTACGTGAACCTCGCAAAAATCTTCGACGGCTACGAGCGGACGAAAGCCTCAGAGGCCGCCCTGGAGAAGCAGGGCAAGCTCAAGGAAGACGAGCTGGAGGGCCGGATGGCGGAGCTGAAGAAGCTGCGCCAGAACCTGGAGCTGCTGGGCGACGAGGCCCGCGAGGCGAAGTCGCGCGAGATCGAAGAGAAAGCGGAGGAGCTGCAGCGCTTCCGCAACGCCACCGCCCGCGACCTGGGGCGGGAGCGGGATCGGACCGCCCGCGACATCCTCAAGGCGATCCAGGACGGCGTCGACAGCTATGCCAAGGCGAACGGCTTCACGCTGGTCCTCGATTCCCGCTCGCTGCTCTACGCCACGCCCGCGCAGGACGTCACGGACGGGGTGTTGAAACTCTTGAACGGCCCGGCGGCCGCCAAACCGAAGCCGTAACGCTTCACGACGGCCCACCGCAAGCACGCGCATGAGTGAACAGCAGCACACGATCGCCAGAGACCTGTTCATGAACGGCCTCGGGATCCACACCGGGGAACCGGTGTCTGTGCGCGTGCTGCCGGCCCCGCCCAATACGGGCATCGTGTTCGTCCGGACCGACCTGCCGCACCGCCCGGCGATCCCCGTGAAGTCCACGACCACCATCGACATCAACAAGAGCATCCGCCGCACGACGGTGTCCAAGGACGGTGTGGAGATCCAGACCGTCGAGCACTTCATGGCGTCGTTGTGGGGGGCCGGGATCGACAACGCCTACGTCGAGGTGAGCGGGCCGGAAATCCCGGGGATGGACGGCTCCGCCATCCAGTTCCTCCAGCAGCTCAAGGCGGCGGGGACGACCGAACAGCCGGCCTCCAGGCGCTACGTGTCGCTGCGCGAGCCGGTGTTCGTGGAGGAGGGCGAATCCGCCATCGTCGTGTTCCCGGACCGCACGCTGCGCATCTCCTACATGCTCAACTACGACCACCCGCTGCTGCGGTCGCAGTTCGTGTCCTATACGCAAGACGATCCGGCTTCCTTCGAGCACATGATCGCGCCGGCGCGGACCTTCTGCCTCAAGGAAGAAGCCGACCGGCTCCGGGCGGCGGGGTTCGGGAAGGGCGCCTCCTTTGACAACACGCTGGTCGTCGGGCCGGAGGGGGTCATCAACAACACGCTCCGCTTCCACGACGAGTTCGCCCGGCACAAGATTCTGGACCTGCTGGGAGACTTGTACCTGCTCGGCGAGCGCCTGCGGGCCCACGTCGTTGCGATCAAGAGCGGGCACCCGCTGAACGTGAAGCTGATCAAGAAGCTCGGCCAGGCGATCGAGCACTGGAAACTCGGCTCGCTCCAATCTGCGACGACGGATGTGATGGTGGGGCCGCAGCTCGATATCACCCAGATCGAGAAGATCCTCCCGCACCGCTACCCCTTCCTGCTCGTGGACCGGGTCACCGAGCTCTCCGAAACGCGGGCGGTCGCCCTCAAGTGCGTGACCATCAACGACTATTTCTTCCGCGGCCACTTCCCGGGGCGGCCGGTCATGCCCGGCGTCCTGATCGTGGAAGCGATGGCGCAGGTCGGCGGGATCATCCTCCTGAACAAGCCGGAGAACCACGGCAAGCTGGCGTACTTCATGGCGGTGGACAACGTGAAGTTCCGCAAGCCGGTGGTGCCCGGCGACGTCCTCGTGATCGAGGCGGAGCTCGGCAAGCTGCGCACGCGCACGGGGCAGGTCCAGGCGAAGGCGCTGGTGGATGGGAAGGTCGTGTGCGAGGGCGAGCTCATGTTCGCCCTCGCCGACTGAGGAGGGCGGTTTGGAAGCGATGGCGACCCAGGCGAAGGCGCGCAAGCAGCCGGCATCCGGCAGCGCCGTCCAGGTCCACCACACCGCCATCGTCCACCCCAACGCGAAACTCGGTTCGGGTGTCTCCGTCGGTCCCTATACGGTCATCGAGGAGCACGTGACCATCGGGGCGCGGACGCGCGTCGGGGCGCACTGCGTCCTCGAGGGGCGCACGACGATCGGCGAGGAGTGCCAGATCTTCACCGGGGCGGTGATCGGCAGCATCCCGCAGGACCTCAAGTACCGGGGCGAGGCGAGCACCCTGACGATCGGCGACCGCAACAAGATCCGCGAGTACGTCACCATCAATCCCGGCACCGAGGGCGGCGGGGGCCGGACGACGATCGGCTCCGACTGCCTCCTGATGGCGTACGCCCACGTCGCGCACGACTGCACCGTCGGCAGCCACGTCATCCTCGCCAACAGCGTGGCACTCGCCGGCCACATCACCATTGAAGACCACGCCGTCGTCGGCGGCCTGGTGGGCATCCACCAGTTCGTGCGCGTGGGCCGGCTGGCCATCATCGGCGGCTGCTCGCGCGTCATCCAGGACATCCCCCCGTACTCGACGTGCGTCGGCTACCCGGCGGCCATCTTCGGCATCAACCGCGAAGGGCTGCGGCGCGCGGGGGTCTCCAGCGACGTCCAGCGCCGACTCCACCACGCCTTCCGCATCCTCTTCTTTTCCAAGCTGGCGATGAGCCATGCGCTCCAGGAGGTCGCCAAGGATGCGGACCACTGTCTCGAGCTCCAGCACCTCATCGCCTTCATCCGGGCGTCCAAGCGCGGCATCCCGCGCCCGTAGTTTCCCCCCGCCAACCATGGCCGCCCCTCTTGCCGTCATTGCCGGCTCCGGCCGCTTTCCCTTCCATGTGGCGCGGGGGGCGAAGCGCCGGGGGCTGACCGTCGTGGCCCTGGGCATCCAGGGCTGGGCGGACCCCGCGCTTGCGCAGGAGGTGGAGCAGTTCGAGCCGGTTGAGGTCGGCCAGCTGGGCCGGCTCATCGAGCGGCTGAAGGCGCACGGTGTCGCGCAGGCGGTCATGGCGGGGAAGGTCACGAAGGAGGTCCTCCTCGAGGGCCGCACGGCGTTCGATCCACAGATGCAGCGCCTGCTGTCGGGGCTGCGCGACTTTTCCGTCGGCGCGCTGCTGGGGGCGATCGGGGCGCGCCTCGCGGCCGAAGGGATCACGGTCCTCGACTCCTCGACGTTCGTGACGGACGACCTCTGCCCGGCGGGCGTCCTGACGGCCCGCCGGCCGAGCCCCGCCGAAGAGGCGGACATGGCACTCGGCCTGCGCGTGGCGCGGACGCTTACGGCGTTCGACGTGGGGCAGACGGTCGTCGTGAAGGGCCAGGTGGTCGTCGCCGTCGAAGCGCTGGAAGGGACCGACGCCGCCATCCGCCGCGCGCACGCGCTGGCCGGGTCCGGGCTCGTGGCGGTGAAGACCGCCTCGCCCGACCACGACCGCCGCTTCGACCTGCCGGTCGTCGGCCTGGACACGCTCGCCGTGCTGCGCGAGGCCGGCGTGTCCTGTCTGGCGGTGGAGGCGGGGGCCGCGCTCATCCTCGACCGGGCGGCCTTCCTCGAGGCAGCCTCGGCGGCGGGTATCTGCGTCGTGGGAGCGAGCCTGCCGTCCGGCTGACCCCGCGCCAGACCGAACGATGTTCCCCCTTCGCGACACCATCCCGTCCCGCCGCGTGGCGTGGGTGACCCGCGGGCTCCTCGTGGCCAACGTCGCCGCCTTCGCTCTCGAGCTGCGCCAGGGCGCGCGGCTGGAGTCCGTCGTCCACCGCTTCGGCGTCGTGCCGAATTCCTGGATGGTGAGCAGCGCGAGCGACTTCTTCGACTGGCCCCGCCTCTTCCTGACGCTGCTCACCTCGCAATTCCTGCACGGGGGATTCCTCCACCTGGCCGCGAACATGCTCTACCTCTGGATCTTCGCCGACAACGTCGAGGACCGGCTGGGGCACGCGCGGTTTCTCTGGCTCTATCTGGGCAGCGGTGTCGCCGCCGCCGTGTCCCAGATTCTGGTGGTCCCCGGCTCCGCCGTGCCGATGGTCGGGGCGAGCGGGGCCATCGCCGGCGTGCTCGGGGCGTACCTGCTGATGTTTCCCGCCGCGCGCATCATCACCTTGGTGCCGCTGGGGCCGTTCCTCCAGACGTACGAAATCCCGGCCGCCATTTTTCTGGGGATCTGGTTCCTCATCCAATGGGTGCAGGGGCTGACCTCCATCGGGCAGGTCGCCGATGTGGGCGGCGTGGCGTTCTGGGCCCACGTCGGGGGGTTCGTGAGCGGGATGGTGCTCTCCGCGATCCTGCGCACGCGCCGCCGCTGGTGAACCACAGAGACACAGAGTGTCCACCGAAACACAGAGGGGCGTTTCCGGACTGTTTCTGTGTCTCTGTGGATTTCTGTGTTTCTGTGGTGTCAGGAGTTGGATGATTCCAAGATGAATCCAGAGCGGTTGCTCGAACAGGAGAAAATATCGTACGCGCGGGTCAGTCCGCCGTGCCCGGTCTTCGGCGCCTGCGGCGGCTGCAGCCTGCAGGATCTCGCGTACGAAGACCAGCTCGCCCTCAAGCGCCAGCGGCTGAGCCGCGCCTTCGCGCCGTTGGACGGCATGCCGGCCTGGGAGCTCATCGGCCTCGAGGAGCCGTGGCGCTACCGCAACAAGGCGGAGTTCACCTTCGGCAGCGCCGATGGGACGCTGACGCTCGGCTACCACGCGGCGCGCTCCTTCTGGCGCATCGTGGATTTCGAGGACTGTTTGCTGATGCCCGAGGCCGCGATGCGCGCCACGCGCCTCGTCCTGAGGCTGGCCACCGAGGCCGGGCTGAGCGCCTACCATCCGCGCACCCACGAGGGCTTTTTCCGCTACCTGCTCGTGCGGGCCAGCCGTGCCTCGGGGCGGCTCCTGCTGTGCCTCATGACGGCGCCCGGGCCGCGCGAGCCCATCGAGCGCATGGCCGAAGCGATCCGCGCGCAGGAGCCCGCTGTCGCGAGCTGCTACTGGGGGGTGACCGCGCGCCTGGCCGACATCGCGGTGCCGGAAACGCTGACCCGGCTCTGGGGCGAGGAGCTGTTCGAAGAGCGGGTGGGGCCGTTTACGGTGCAGCTGCACCCGCTCAGTTTCCTCCAGCCGTCACTCGTCCAGGCGGAGCGGATGTACGACCGGCTCAGCGAGGCGGTGGCCGGTTTCTCAGACGGGACCGGGTGGGATCTCTACTGCGGGATCGGGCTGGCCGGGTTCTATCTGGCGAGACGCGTCCGGAAGGTCTACGGGGTGGACAGCGAGCCGCACCACCTGAAGCTGGCGGAGGCCAACGCGGCGCGCAACGGTGTCGGGAACATCGAGTTCAAATTCGGGAAGGTGGAAACCCTGCTGATGGACCGCCGGTTCTGGCTGCAGGAGGCCAAGCCGGATGTCGTGGTGGTGGACCCGCCGCGCGCCGGCCTGCACCCGCAGGCGCTCTCCTCGCTGCTCGCGGCCCGTCCTCGGCGGATCGTCTACTTTTCCTGCAACGCCCAGTCGCTGGTGCGGGACCTCGCCGTGCTGCTGAAGAGCTTCCCGCGCTACCGCCTCGCCAGCGCGCAGGCGTACGACATGTTCCCGCAGACCAACCACGTGGAGACGGTGCTGGTACTGGAACGATAGACTCGGCGTCCTCAGCCCCTTCGCCCTTCGCCCTTGACCCTTCGCCCGGCAGTCAATTGCAGGATGCGCAGGAGCTCGCCGTGGATGCGGCCGTTGGTCGCGACCAGCTGCCGGCCTTCCAGTGTCGGCACGTACCCATCAAAGTCCGTGGACCGGCCG
>Ga0155207_127_pt4 | contig 24206 bp, 26 predicted proteins | sample RifCSPhighO2_02_FD_106175 | JGI IMG/M metagenome (GOLD analysis project Ga0155207, IMG submission 106175) | Omnitrophica WOR_2 bacterium RIFCSPHIGHO2_02_FULL_67_20
TGCGAGTTTTCAGGAGGCGGCGGTCGAGGTCCTGGTCGCCAAGACGCTCCGCGCCTGCCAGCGGACCGGCATCCGGCGGGTGGTGGTGGGCGGCGGGGTGGCCTCCAACCGGCGGCTCCGGACGCGGTTCGCCGAGGCCGCATCGGCCAACAAGCTGCAGGTGGTGTTTCCGCCGCCCTCCCTGTGCGTGGACAACGGCGCGATGGTGGCCGGCATCGCGTACCCGCTGCTGCAGCGCGGCCGGACGGCCCCCTTGTCCCTGAACAGCGATCCGAACCTTTGCTTGGCGTGACCCTAACAAAGGGAGGTGGGGATGGCGATTCGACGGAGGGGAGACGAAGGGACGGCGGAGAAGTGGCTGGAAGTGGACGCGAGCATGACCGGCTCGATGGTGTTCAAGGATCCGGTCAACCTGCAGATCAACGGGCGCTTTGACGGGACGCTGGAGGCCAAGGGCAATCTCTCCATCGGCGAGAAGGCCGAGGTGAAGGCGACGATCAAGGGCGAGTCGGTCACCGTCAGCGGCACTGTGAACGGCGACATCGTGGCCACGGCCCGCGTGGAGCTGACCGCGACGGCCCGCATCCGCGGCAAAGTGGCCAGTCCCCGCATCGTTATGCAGGATGGTGCCGTGCTCAACGGGACGCTCGAAATGACCGGCGGCTCCAGCGAGGGCGCATGGATGACCGTGGACGAGATCGCGCGCTACCTGGAAGTGGATGCGTCCACCGTGACCCAGTGGGCGCAGGCCGGCCGGCTGCCCGCGCAACGGGAAGGGAACCAGTGGCAATTCAACCGTTCCAAGGTCGAAGAGTGGCTGGCGCAGGAGCGCATCAAGTAACGTTGAGCCGGTTTAGCCCGTTAGGCCGGTTAGGCCCGTTGGGTCAACGGGCTCAACGGGCCCAACGGGCCCAACGGGCAACACGGGCTTAACCGAACATGGAAAAGTTGTGGACGACCAGTGAAGTTGCGGTGTTTCTCGGCATTGCTGAAGTGGACGTCGAGGAGCTTGTCCGGCAGGGAAAGCTGACGGGCTACAAGCTGGGCGGACAGTTCCTCCGCTTCCGGCCAAACCAGGTCGAGGAACTGAAGCGGACGATGCGGTTCCGGCCCACGACCGCCTCGGCGGTCCGGCGCGAGGGCTGGTGGGGCAAGGCGAGAGAGTTCGTCTACTTCTACGATTTTTATCTTGTGTCGGCCACCTTCCTGGCGCTCTTGGTCGTCTACCTCATCGCTTCCAGCTAGCCGGCTGAGCTGGTTTTCCGTCGCGGATCGAACGGGCGAAACGGGCCAACGGGCACAACAGGCCAAACCGAATGATTGACGAACGAACGCTCCGGCGCTGGATGCGGCGGGTCCGCGACGGGAGCCGGCCGCCCCAAGCACTCATTGAGGAGCTGCGCCGGCTGCCCTTCACGGATGTCGGGGGGGCCCGCCTCGATACGCACCGCCGCCTCCGACGCGGCCTGCCGGAGGTCGTCTTCGGCGAAGGCAAAACCCCCGGCCAGCTTGTCCGCATCGTTCACGGGCTGGTCCGTTCGGGCGAGATGGCGCTGGTCACCCGCCTGGAGCCCCGAGTCTTCGACGCGATCCGCCTCCGATGCCCGAACCTCCGCTATGACCCCGTGGCCCGCCTCGCCTACCGACCGGGACGGTCCCGGCCGTCGAAACGCGGCCTGGTGGTGGTCGTGACGGGCGGCACGTCCGATCTGCCGATCGCCGAAGAGGCGGCGCGGACGCTCGAGCTCTTGGGCAGCCGGGTGAGCCGGATCTATGACGCGGGCGTGGCCGGCATCCACCGGTTGCTGAGCCGGTGGCGGCTCCTCCACCGGGCCCGGGCCATCGTCGTCGTCGCCGGCATGGAAGGGGCGCTGGCCAGCGTCGTCGCCGGCCTCGTCCGGTGCCCGGTCATCGCGGTCCCCACCAGCGTCGGATACGGCGCCGGCTTTCAGGGACTCGCGCCGCTCTTGACCATGCTCAACAGCTGCGTGCCCGGCATCGGGGTCGTCAACATCGACAACGGGTTCGGAGCCGGCTACCTGGCCCACGTCATCAACTGTCCTGCGAAATGAGCGTCAAAACGCTGCTCTCGTGTCACGTGAAACGTGTTACGTGTCACGTGGTTGGAAACCTCTGGTTTTGCTTTGGCTGTCACGTGACACGTTACACGTGACACGTTGCACGAACGCGGCGAGCTAAGGCACTATCGCCATGCGGATTTACACGGCGTCCTACCGCCGGACGGGCCGGCTCGTGCCGAAGCGGAAGCGCGGGCTGCGGGCCGGCTCGGTGATCCTGAGGCCGGGAACCTCGATGCCCTGGCATTCCACCAAGGAGCGGGAGGAACTCATCATTGCGCTGGCCGGGCGCGTTCACCTTGACGTGGAGGATGCGCCCGGGCGCCGCCGCCAAACCGTCCTCTCCGAGGGCCGCTGCGCCCTGTTGCCGCCTCGCACACCCCACGCCGTGAGCAACCACTCAAGACGCACCGCCCGCTACCTGTATGTCACCGGGAAATGAAGAAGAGGATTACGCAGATTATAAAGGCAGATTCCGCGGATGAAAACCAAATCCGCGTAATCCGCTTTTCAAATCCGCGCAATCCGAGCGTTGTTTTTTGATGATCATCACGCTGCGCGCGGACACGCTGGTCAACCGGCTCGGGCAGCTCGGCATCGCCACGCCGAGACAGCTCGAGCAGGCCAAGCAGGATCTGCCGGCCAGCCAGGACCGTTTCAGCGCGATCCTCGTCCGGCAGGGCCTGCTGCGCGATCCGGAAGCGGGCAAACGCCTTGCCCCGCAGCTCGGCCTCCTTCCTCAGCGCGTGCCGGGCGGTCGCGAGCCGGCACCAGCCGCCGACCGCGTGCCTGCGGCGCTGTGGCGCAGCCACCGGCTCGTTCCGCTGCGGGAAGCGGATGGCAGGCTCCTGCTGGCGACGGACGACCCGCTTTCCGTGTTCGCGCTCGAGTTCCTCAGCGGCCGGTGCGGCTGTCCGCTGGAGGCGATCTTGGTGCGCGAGCAGGACCTGACGCCGATGCTCGACGCCGTCCAGGCCCCTGCTCCCGCTGCACCGGCTCAGCCGCCGGCTTCCGTCCGTCCCCCTGCGCCGGCCTCGCCCGGCGCGGCGCAGGCCGGTCCGCCCCGCCCCGCGCCACCCGCCACGCCGTCCATGCTGGTCCACGCGGCGCTCCCCGCGTCCGCGCAGATATCGGCGAAGCCGGCCGAAAGCACACCCGCTCCCCCGCCGAGTCCTGCGGCGGCCCCGCCCCCGGCGCGCGAGCCGGCGCGGGCGGGAGCACCGCAGCCGGGGTTCGACGCCGGCGACGAGCCGATCATCAAGCTCGTTGATTCCATGTTCTCCGAAGCGGTCCGCATGCGCTCGAGCGACATCCACCTGGAGCCAAGCTCCCATGACCTGCGCGTGCGCTACCGCATCGACGGCGTCCTGCATGATGTGAACAGCTCGCCCAAAGCGCTGCAGGGCCCCATCGTCAGCCGCATCAAGATCATGGCGGGGCTGAACATCGCGGAGAAGCGGCTGCCGCAGGACGGTCGGCTGCAGCTGACCGCCGAGGGCCGACCGATGGACGTGCGCATCTCCACGCTGCCGGCGCTGCACGGCGAGTCGGTCGTCATGCGTTTGCTCGACCGCGGCCAGCCCGTCCGCGGCCTCCCGGAGATGGGCCTGGCGCCGGACGACCAGCGCATCTGGCAAGAGCTTCTCCGCCGGCCGCACGGCATGGTCCTGGTCACCGGCCCCACCGGCTCCGGGAAAACCACGACGCTCTACGGGGCCATGGCGGCGCTGAACCAGCCCGACCGCAAGCTCATCACCATCGAGGATCCGGTCGAGTACCAGCTCAGCGGCGTGAACCAGGTGCAGGTCAAATCCTCGATCGGGCTCACGTTCGCCGCCGGCCTGCGGTCGATGCTGCGCCAGGCGCCCGACGTCATCATGGTCGGCGAGATCCGCGACCAGGAAACCGCGCAAATCGCCATCCAGGCGGCGCTGACCGGCCATCTCGTCTTTTCAACCCTGCACACGAACGACGCACCCTCCGCCATCACGCGGCTCATGGATATGGGCATCGCGCCGTTCCTCGTCGCCTCAACGGTGCAGGGGGTGCTGGCCCAGCGCCTCGTGCGGCGCATCTGTCCGTCCTGCCGGATCACCGATAACGCGGCGGCGGATGAGCAGGCCTTCCTCGGCCCTCCGGAGGTCGCCCAGGTGATCCGCAGCAACGGCTGCGACAAGTGCCACGGGTCGGGCTTCCTGGGGCGCATCGGCATCTTCGAGATGTTCGTCATCACCGAGCGGGTCCGCCAGCTCATCGTCGCCAAGGCCAGCGCCTCGGTCCTGCGCGCGGTGGCGGCCAAGGAGGGGATGCGGGGGCTGCGGGAGGACGGCGCGGTCAAGGTGCGCGAAGGGCTGACCACGGTGGCCGAAGTCCTGCGCGTCGTCATGGGTTCGGAGGAATAACCGGATGGCGGAAGACGTCCCGCGCCTGAACCTCGAGAACCTGACGGCGGCGTTCGCCCAGGCCGGCGCTCTCGCCGGAGCCGAGGCGGGCAAGGACGCGATCCAGCTCGTCGAGCTGGCGAGCCAGGCGCCGGTCATGCGGCTGGTGGACTCGGTTCTGCTTGAGGCGGTCAACCGCCGGGCCTCCGACGTCCACATCGAGGCCTTCGAGCAGGAGATGGCGATTCGCTACCGCATCGACGGGCGCTGCTACCAGGTGGCCCAGCCGCCGAAAACGCTCTCACTGGCTCTCGCGTCCCGCCTCAAGGTCCTCGCGAACATGGACGTGGCGGAGTCGCGCCTGCCGCAGGACGGCCGGATCCTGATCACGGTGGACAACCGGCAGATCGACCTGCGCGTGTCCACGCTGCCCACCATCCACGGCGAGAGCATCGTCCTGCGGGTGCTCGACAAGGGCTCGCTCGACAAGACGCTCTCCCAGCTCGGCATGGACCCGGCCGCGCAGGAGGCCATCGAGCGGCTCATCCAGCGGCCCAACGGGCTGCTCCTCGTCACCGGCCCCACCGGAGCGGGGAAGACGACGACGCTGTACGCCTGCCTCACGAAGCTCAACCGGCCCGAGGTCAAGCTGATCACCACCGAGGATCCGGTCGAGTACGACCTCAACGGGCTCGTGCAGGTGGCGGTGAACGCCAAGATCGGCCTCTCCTTTTCGACGTCGCTGCGCGCGATCCTGCGGCACGACCCGGACGTCATCATGGTCGGCGAGATCCGCGACCTGGAGACGGCGCAGACCGCGGTGCAAGCCTCGCTGACCGGCCACCTCGTCTTCTCGACCCTGCACACAAACGATGCGCCCGGCGCCGTGACGCGGCTCCTCGACATGGGGGTGGAGCCCTTCCTCGTCACCTCGACCGTCACCGGGGTGCTGGCCCAGCGCCTGATCCGGGCGCTGTGCGGCGCCTGCCGCGCGCCGGTCGAGCCGACCCCGGAGGATCTGGCCGCCCTGCATCTCACGGCCGACCAGCTGAGCGCTCCGCTCATGCGCGCGGTCGGCTGTGAGGCCTGTCAGGGGATCGGCTATACGGGACGGACCGGGTTGTACGAGCTCCTGATCCTGACGGAAGCGATGCGGCCGCTGGTGATCGAGCGCGCCAGCGTGAGTGAGCTGCGAATCAGGGCGCGCGCCGAAGGGATGCGGACGCTGCGCCAGGACGGGGTCACCAAAGTCCTGGCCGGCGTGACCACGGTGGAGGAGATGATCCGGGAGACCCAGGACTATGAGTAACAATAAACGGATTTTAGATTTTGGATTTTGGATTTTGGAATGGCGGCGTCCCGACTCGGTGTCCAATCCAAAATCTAAAATCAAAAATCCAAAATTCCTCGGTGGTTTTACACTCGTTGAACTGCTCGTCGTGATTGCGATCCTCGGCATCCTCATGGGGCTGGTCATGGCGGGTGCGCAGGCGGCGCGACGGCGGGGGGCCGTGACGAAGGCGAAGACGACCATCGCCTCGCTGGAAACGGCCATCGCCATGTACGACGGCGACATGGGAGCGTATCCACCGACCGGCAATGCGGAGCTGGTGTCTGCGCTGCAGGATGACCCGAACGACGTGGACTGGGCCGGCCCGTACGCGGAGTTCAAGGAGAACGAGCTCGATGACGGCCAGCTGATCGATTCCTGGGGCACCCCGTACGTGTACGTGTCGGTGAACGGCGGCGCCCCCCAGCACCGCACCAAATCCTTCGACCTCTACTCGCTCGGCCCCAACGCGACGGATGACGGCGGCGCCGTCGACGACATCGTGAACTGGTGAGCACCACATGAGGGGCACGGGGCGGGGGGCAGGGGGCGGAGAAACCCGTCGACCCCCCTTCGCCCTTCGCCCTTCGCCCTTCGCCCCGGCCATCACGCTGGTTGAGCTGCTCGTCGTCCTGGCCATCATCGGCCTCATCCTCGGCATGAGCGTGCCCGCCCTGACCCACTACGCGACCCAGCTTCGGCTGCAAGCCGCCACCCGGCAGGTGGTCGGCCTGGTGTCGCTCGCCCGGAGCCTGGCCATCGGCTCGCGGCAGAACCATGCCGTCGTCGTCGATCCGGAGCGCGGAGAGGTTTCCGTCGTCAACTTGGTGTCGGGCGAGCGGCTGGAGCAGGTGGCCCGCCTCCCCTCCGGCGTGACGGTCGATGTCCAGGTGGGCGGAGAGTCGGCTCCAGAGACCCGGGTGATCTTCCGTCCCACCGGCTCGTTGGAGGGACGGACCACCGCCCTGGTGTTGGCCAACAAGGAGAAGTCCCAGACGGTGACCATCACCGGCGCGACCGGCGCGGTGTCGGTGCAATAACTCTGTCAACCGCTTTAGGGTGGTGCCTTCATTGGTGTGATTTCGCAGATTTTGGAACGATTTCGCCGATACGGCCGTATCTGCGTAATCATCTCACAATCGGCGAAATCTACATTCAGGCACCACCCTTAATAGATGACACTTGACGGTTCCGCAAAACCATGTTAAAGTGCTCCTGCATGCACAACCACGTCCTCAGACCTTCGATTCCTGCTGGGGTCACCTTCCTCTTGATCATTTCCAACGCGAATCCCGCCGTCGCCGGACTGCGCGAAGAAGCGGCGTCCTACCGGACCCAAGGCTATGAGGCGCAGCGGCGCGGGGACAAGGTGGGGGCGCTGTCCAACTACCAGAAGGCGGCCGCACTCGACCCCACCTACCCGACCCCCAACAACGACATGGGGGTGCTCCTGGAGGAGGAGGGCCGGCTCGAGGAGGCCGAGCGGGCCTACCAGCAGGCGCTGACGCTCAACCCGAACTACCTGGAGCCGCACGCCAACCTCGCCATGCTCTACGAACGGACCGGGCAGAGGGAGAAGGCGATCTACTACTGGATGAAGCGGTATCAGCTCGGCGACCCCAACGACGCTTGGACCGCCCGGGCCGAGGAACGGCTCATGGCGCTCGGCGTGCTGAAGGACCACCCCGGCCTCAAGGGGAAGATTTACAGCCGCCGCCGGATCGCCGAGCAGGAGTTCCAGGCGCAAGCCAAATCCCGCGAGGAGTTTCACGCAATTACGGAAGAGCACGGCGACTGGCCGTAACGCCCAGCCGCACGCCCGCCGTTGCCACATCGTAACACCCCAACCAAACGTTCATTTCGCCTGGGATCGATGACGCTCCGGAAGGTGTTCCTGATCGACGGCACCGCCTTCTGTTACCGGGCGTTCTACGCCATCCGCTTGCTCAGCACGGCGGACGGCCGAGCGACCAACGCGGTCTACGGGTTCGCGCGCATGCTCCAGTCGCTCCGGGAGAAGGAGCGGCCGGACTACCTCGCCGTGGCCTTCGACGTGGGCAAGCCGACGTTCCGCCACCGCCAGTTCGAGGCGTACAAGGTCCAGCGCAAGCCTATGCCGGACGCGCTCATCGCGCAGCTGCCGCTGGTCAAAACGCTGCTGGCGGCGTACCGCGTGCCGGTCTTCGAGCAGGAGGGCTTCGAGGGGGAGGACGTCCTCGCCACGATCACGCATGCGCTCGCCCGGCCCGGCCTCCAGGTGTTCCTGGTGACCGGCGACAAGGATGCGCTCCAACTCGTCAACAGCCATGTCCTGGTGTACAACCCCCACAAGAAGGATGACCCTGTCCTGGATGCCGAAGCGGTCCGCGCGCGCTACGGCGTCGGGCCCGAGCAGATGGTGGACCTGATGGCGCTGATGGGCGATGAGATCGACAACATCCCCGGCGTGCCCGGCATCGGCGAGAAAACCGCCACCGAGCTGATCCAGCGCTTCGGCAGCGTCGAGACGCTCTACCGCCGGTTGGAGGAGGTCGAGCCCCCCGCCCGCCGGCAGAGCCTCGAGCGTTCGCGGGAGCAGGTGGGGTTGGCGCACGAGCTGGCGCGCATCAGGACCGACGTGCCGTTCTCTGTCGCGCTGGAGGATCTGGCGCCCCGCGAACCGGATTGGCGCGCGCTCCGGCAGCTCTTCCGCGACCTGGAGTTCAAGCAGTTGTTGGCCGGCGTCGACGGGGAAGCGCCGCCCAGCAGCCGGCCGGCGGTCACCGTCCGGCCGCTGGCCACCGCCGGGGACGTTGACGCGTGGCTGAGCGCCTGCCGCGGGAAGCCCGCAGCGCTCGGCTGCTGGCCGGTCGAGCCCCGCCCCGCCATCCATCGGGGCCCTGGAGCGAGCCCCGCTGACAGCGGGGCGAGTCGAGGGATAGAGGCCGTGATCCTGGCGCTGGCCGTCGAAGCCGGCGATGCGTGGGTGGACCGGTTTGACCGTGACGCTTTCCAGGGCGCGGTTGGGAAGCGCCTGGCCGCGTGGCTCGCTGACGCCAAGGCGGCAAAGATCGGCCACGACGCCAAGCTCGCCAAGCGCCGGCTCGGCCGGCTGGGCGCGGTGCTGGAAGGCGTCTCGGGCGATACGATGCTGGCCGCCTACCTCCTGAACCCGGCCCGGACGAACCAGACGCTCAGCGACCTGGCCGACGAGCACCTCGGGGCCCCGCTGAGCGCGCTGCCCAAGACCGAGCACTACACACAGCGGCTCGTGGACACCGAGCCGCCGCGCGAGCCGTTCGGCGCTCATGCGTCGGCGGTCCTGGAGCTGCACGGACGGCTCCTGCCGAAGCTCGACTCGGCCGGCCTGACGGCGCTGTATCTGGAGCTCGAGCTGCCGCTGCTCAACGTGCTGGCTGCGATGGAGGCGAACGGCATCGCGCTCGATGTGCCGTACCTGCAGGGCCTGAGCGCGTCCATGTCGGCCCGGCTCGCCCGATTGACCGAAGAACTCTACCAGCTGGCCGGCGTGACGTTCAACCTCAACTCCCCGAAGCAGCTCGGCCAGGTGCTCTTTGAGCGGCTCGGTCTGCGGGTGATCAAGCGCACGAAGACCGGCCCGTCCACGGACAGCGACGTGCTCCAGCAGCTCGCGGCCGAGCATCCGGTTCCGCAGAAGCTTCTGCAGTACCGCGAGCTCTCCAAGCTCGTCTCCACCTACGTGGACGCGTTGCCAAAGCTCGTCGATCCCGAGACCAAACGGCTCCACACCTCGTTCAACCAGGCCGCCACCGCCACCGGGCGGCTCTCGTCGAGCGAGCCGAATCTCCAGAACATTCCAATCAAGACGGAGCTGGGCCGCTCCATCCGCAAGGCGTTCACCCCGGGCCTGTCGGACGGCGTCCTGCTGGCGGCGGACTACACCCAGATCGAGCTGCGCATCCTGGCCCACCTCTCCGGCGACGACGACCTGGCGAGCGCCTTCCGCGAAGACCGCGACATCCACCGGTTCACCGCCTCGCTCATCTACGGCCTGCCGGAGGCCGAGGTCCAGCCCGAGCAGCGCAACGCGATGAAGGCGATCAACTACGGGATCCTCTACGGCATGACCGCCCACGGCCTCTCGAAAGAGCTGGGAATTTCCTACGAGGAGGCGCAGGCGTTCATCGACGCCTACTTCCAGCGCTACCCGAAGGTGCGCTCGTTCCGCGACGCGCAGGTTGAGCAAGCCCGGCGCGACGGCTTCGTCCAGACGCTCCTCGGGCGGCGGCGCTACATTCCGGAGATCAATAGCCCCGACCCGATGATCCGGCAGTTCGGCGAACGGATGGCGGTGAACGCCCCGGTGCAGGGCACGGCCGCCGACCTCATCAAGCGCGCGATGGTCCAGCTCGCCGCAGCGCTTGGCGAGCAGCGGCTGGCCTCCCGCATGGTCCTGCAGGTGCACGATGAGCTCGTCTTCGAAGCACCCGGCGCGGAGCTGACGGCGCTGGCGCTGCTCGTGCGGCGGGTGATGGAAGGCGCCATCCGCCTCGATGTTCCGCTGACGGTGACGCTCAAGGCCGGCCCCAACTGGCTCGAGCTGAGCGAAGTGAAATGAGCGTTCTGGTTCAGGGTGGGGGGTGGGGGGTGGGGGGCAATTGCCCCGAACCCCGAACCCCGAACCCCGAACCGTCTTGATGGTTGTCATCGGCGTCACGGGCGGCGTCGGGACGGGCAAGAGCACCGTCGCCGGCATGTTCCGCCGGCTGGGTGCTACGGTGCTTGACGCGGACGCCATCGCGCACCGGCTCATGGAGCCGAAGCGGCTCGCCTGGCGCAAGGTCATCGAGGCGTTCGGGCGTGGCATGCTCAACGAGGACGGCACGGTCAACCGGCGGCGGCTGGCCGCGCAGGTCTTCGAGCACGACGAGCGGCGGAAGCGCCTGGAAATGATCCTCCATCCGGGCGTGATGCGGGACGTCCGGAGGCAGCTCCATCGGCTGCGTCGGGCGCGCCGGGTCCGGGCGGTCGTCTTGGACATCCCCCTGCTCGTGGAGGTGGGGGCGCAGCACTTGGTGGACGCGCTGGTGGTGGTGACGGCACCGCCTGAGGTCCAGCGCGAGCGGGTGCGGCAACAACACGGGTGGTCGGATGCGGAACTGGACGCGCGCATCTGCGCGCAGTGGGATCTCTCGGCCAAGGCGGCGTTGGCCGACTATGTGGTCGACAATGCAGACGGCGTGGACGCCACGCGAACACAGGTGACACGGATATGGCAGAAGCTGGTACCGCTTCGCCGCAAGCGAAGCTCGACATCGCGGCGCTGAAAGGGCTCAAGATCTCCGAGCTGGCCAAGGTCGCCCGGGATTTGAACGTGAATAGCATCTCCGGCCTGAAGAAGCAGGACCTGATCTTCAAGATCCTCTCGACCCAGACGGAGCGGGAGGGGCTCATTTTCTCCTCCGGGGTCCTGGAGATCCTGCCGGACGGCTTCGGCTTCCTGCGCTCGCCCAACTACAACTACCTGCCGTGCCCGGACGACATCTATGTGTCGCCCTCCCAGATCCGCCGGTTCGACCTGCGGACGGGCGACGTCGTCAACGGCCAGGTGCGGCCGCCCAAGGAAGGGGAGCGCTACTTCGCGCTCCTGAAGGTCGAGGCGGTGAACGGCGAGAACCCGGAGGAATCCAAGGTCAAGGCGAACTTCGACAACCTGACGCCCATCTACCCGAACCAGCGGTTCGTGCTGGAGACGGGGCAGAAGGAGGTGTCCACCCGCATCATGGACCTCCTGACGCCGATCGGGAAGGGCCAGCGCGGCCTCATTGTGGCACCTCCCTACAGCGGCAAGACGGTGCTCCTACAGAAGATCGCCAACGCCATCACGACGAACAGCCCCGAGGTGGTCCTGATCGTCCTGCTCATCGATGAGCGGCCCGAAGAGGTGACCGACATGCAGCGCTCCGTGAGGGGCGAGGTCATCTCCTCGACGTTCGACGAGCCGGCGGAGCGGCACATCCAGGTGGCGGAAATCGTGCTGGAGAAGGCCAAGCGCCAGGTCGAACACAAGAAGGACGTCGTGATCCTCCTCGATAGCATCACGCGCCTCGCCCGCGCCTACAACACCGTTGAGCCCCACAGCGGGCGCGTGCTCACCGGCGGTCTCGATGCCAACGCCCTGCACAAGCCCAAGCGGTTTTTCGGCTCGGCGCGCGGCATCGAGGAGGGCGGGAGCCTCACCATTATCGGAACCTGCATCATCGACACCGGCTCCCGGATGGACGAGGTCATCTTCGAGGAGTTCAAGGGCACCGGCAACATGGAGCTGACGATGGACCGGAACCTGTTCCAGCGCCGCGTCTACCCGGCCATCGACATCCGGCGCTCGAACACGCGGCGCGAAGAGCTGCTCATCGCCAACGATGAGTTGCAGAAAATCTGGGTTCTGCGTAAAGTATTGAACGAGATGGACCCGGTGCAGTCGATGGAGCTGTTGATCGACCGGCTGTCCAAGACCAAGTCGAACCAGGAGTTCCTGGCCACGCTGGCGAAGAAAGGTTGAGCCCGTTGAGCCCGTTGAGTCCGTTGAGCCGGTTCAGCCCGTTGCGCCGGTTGGCGGACCAACAGGCCTAACGGACACAACGGGCTCAACGGACACAACGAACGAGGTGCATGGTCATGAAAGACGGCGTTCATCCGGAGTACGGCGAGTGCGCGATCACGTGCACCTGCGGAGCGGTGTACCACACGCGCTCGACCCGCAAGAGCCTGCACGTGGAGATTTGCGCGAGCTGCCACCCCTTCTTTACGGGCCAGCAAAGGCTCATGGACGTCGCCGGCCGCGTCGAGAAGTTCAAGCGCAAGTACACCCGCAAACTTCCCACCGCATGACGGGGATTTTAGATTTTGGATTTTTGATTTTCGATTTTAGATTGCGCGCGACGCCGCCGGGCAATCCAAAATCTAAAATCTAAAATAACCTCTTCGATTCCCTTCGCCTGATGCAGATTCCCCGCGATCAGCTCCTTGAGCATCTCGCCCGTCTGGATACGCGCTACACCGAGCTGGAGCGGCAGCTCGCGGATGCCGCCGCGACCCGCCCGGACCCCCACGCGTACCAGGCGCTCTCGCGCGAGCTCTCGGAGCTGCGCTCGATCGTCAGCGCCTACCGCACCTACCTGGCGCTGGACCACGACGCGGCCGAAGCGGAATCGCTCTCGCTCGCGCAGGGCGACCTGGAAGTGCGGGAGTTCGCCAAGGAGGAAGGGGTGTCGCTGCGCCGGCGCCAGGTGGAGCTGCTCGCCGAGCTTGAGCGCGACTGGCTCGCGCGCAACGAAACACCGGACCGGCCGTTCATCGTCGAGATCCGCGCCGGCACCGGCGGCCTGGAGGCGGGCCTGTTCGTCGGCGACCTGTACCGGATGTACACGAAGTACGCGGCCCGCTGCGCCCTGTCGGCCGAGCTGCTGGAGCTCCAGCGAACCGAGGCGGGCGGGTTCAAAGAGGTGGCGTTCGCCGTGAAGGGGCCTGGGGCCTGGAACCGGTTCCGCTTCGAGAGCGGCGTCCACCGGGTCCAGCGCGTCCCGACGACCGAGGCGCAGGGGCGCATCCATACCTCAACCGTCACGGTCGCCGTCCTCCCCGAACCGGAAGAGGTGGAGCTGCCGCCCATCCCGGCGAAGGACCTTCAGATTGACGTGTACCGCGCCTCCGGCCCTGGCGGGCAGGGGGTCAACACCACCGACTCGGCGGTGCGGATCCGCCACATCCCAACCGGCCTCATGGTGACCTGCCAGGATGAGCGCAGCCAGCTTCGGAACAAGGAGAAGGCGATGCGGGTGCTGCGCGCGCGGCTCCTCGACCGCCTGCAGCAGGAGCAGGAATCGCGGATCGCCTCGGACCGGCGCAAGCAGGTGGGCACCGGCGAGCGGAGCGAGAAGATCCGAACCTATAATTTTCCAGACCGGCGGGTGACGGATCACCGCGTCGGGCTGACCCTGCACAAGTTCGACGCCATCCTGGAGGGCGACCTGCAGGAGCTCACGGACGCGCTCACCGCGCATGAACGAACTCGTCAGCTCGGCTAAAGTGACAGTCACTTCCCAAAGCGGGAAAAGTGACTGTCACTTTTTGCGAGCGCTACTCCGCGAGGGTAAAGGTCGGCTGGAAGCCAGCATGGTCGAGAACGCCCGGCGCGAAGCCGAATGGCTGCTGTCGCACCTGCTCGGCATCCCGGCGATGGAGCTGTATCTCTCGCCGGATCGGGAGCTTCCCCCGCCGCTCATCGAGCGCTTCCTCTCCTCCGTCGCCCAGCGCGCCGCGGGGGTGCCCCTCCAGTACCTGCTCGGGGAAACGGAATTCTTCGGCGCCTCGTTCGCGGTCGAACCGGGCGTGTTCATTCCCCGGCCCGAAACCGAAGCGGTCCTGGAACGCGCCCTGGCCGCGCTCCGGCCGCAGGCGGGGAAGGGCCGGGAGCCGCTACGGCTCCTGGACTTAGGGACGGGCAGCGGCTGCCTCGCGGTGACGCTCGCCCGAGCGCTTTCTCCTTGTCTTGTCGTCGGCGTTGAGCTATCATGGACAGCGTTGTCGATGGCCCGCCGCAATGTGCGGCGGCACGGCGTGGAAGGGACGGTCCTGCTCGTCCAGGGATGCTGGGCCGACGCCCTGCGGGGAACGTTCGACGGGATCGTGTCGAACCCGCCCTACGTCCCCGGCGACCAGGTGAACCGCCTGCCGCTGGACGTGCGCCGGGAACCCCGGCTCAGCCTCGATGGCGGGCCGGAAGGGATGCGCGCGCTGGCGCATCTGCTGGCTGAGGCCCCTCGGGTCTTGCGGCCCCGCGGGGTCTTTGCGCTTGAGTGCGGCGAAGAGCAGGTCGAACGGCTCCTCCGCCTGGCGAGCGACGCCGACTGGGTTGAAGCCGCCGAGTCCATCAACGACCTGGCGGGACGCCCGCGAGGGCTGTTGCTCACGCGCCGCTAGAGCACACCTCAGGGTAATGGCCTAATTTTAGGGAGATTTCGCAGATTTCGTCCTGATTTCGCAGATAGACAAGATAGACAAAGGAATGTATCGGCGAAATCGTGACACAATCTGCGAAATCACAATGAAATAGGCTAGCACTCCTTTCAGGACATGTCGGCCGATACGCTGGTAATTCGACCCTGCGGTCCCCTGCACGGCACGGTGACCGTGAACGGCGCCAAAAATGCCGTGCTGCCGATCATGGCAGCCTGCTTATTGACAGCGGAGCGGTCGGTCATCGAGAACGTCCCCCACGTGACGGACGTCCTCACGATGATCGAGATCCTCCGGGGGCTGGGCGTGGCCGTGGAATTCGCCGGCGATCGCCTGACGGTGGCTCCCGGCCGCTACACCGGTACCGTGGCAGCCTACGATTTGGTCAGCCGGATGCGGGCGTCGGTGTGCGTCCTGGGACCGCTCCTGGCCCGGCATGGCCGCGCGCAGGTATCGATGCCCGGCGGCTGCGTCATCGGGCCGCGGCCCATCGATCTGCACCTGAAGGGGCTGCAGGCGCTGGGCGCCTCCTTCACCATCGAGCACGGCTACGTGGTCGGAACTACCCAGGCGCTGCGCGGTGGGCGGGTGTATCTCTCGGGCGCCTTCGGCTCCTCGGTCCTGGCGACGGGCAACGTCATGATGGCCGCGACACTCGCCCCCGGCACGACCGTCATCGAACACGCCGCCTGCGAGCCCGAGGTCGTGGACCTGGCGAACTTCCTCTCGGCGATGGGTGCTTGCATCGAGGGGCAGGGCAGTCCGGTCATCCGCGTCGAGGGGGTTCCACGGCTGCGCGGTGTCCGCTACCGCATCATCCCGGACCGCATCGAGGCCGGCACGCTCATGATCGCCGCGGCGATCGTCGGCGGCGATTTGGCCATCGACGGGGCGCTCGCCGAGCACCTGGGCGCCGTGATTGACAAGCTCTCGGAAGCCGGGGCGCAGGTGGAGAAGCGTAACGGCTCCATCCGCGTCCAGGCGAACCACCCCCTCCGGTCGGTGGAGGTGACGACGCTGCCGTTCCCGGGATTCCCGACTGATCTGCAGGCGCAGATGATGGCCTTGATGGCCGTCTCGCGCGGGGTGAGCGTCCTGACGGAAAAGGTCTATCCCGAACGGTTCATGCACATCTCCGAGCTGAACCGCATGGGGGCTTCGATTACGCGCGAGGGCTCGAGCGCTATCGTGAAAGGGGTGTCCCGGCTCTCGGGGGCGCCGGTCACGGCCTCGGATCTGCGCGCCTCGGCGGCACTCATGCTGGCCGGGATGGCGGCGGAGAACCAGACGGAGCTCCGTGGGCTGGAGCACCTGGACCGGGGCTATCAGGACCTGGAAGCGAAGCTCGTCCGGCTAGGCGCCAGCATCGAGCGGGTTTCTTCACTACCAGCCACCGGATAACCGGCCCAACAGGCTCAACCGGCCTAACCGGCTCAACGAAAAAGGAGTGCGCATGGTCGTGATTCGTTTGCAGCGGCGGGGCACCAAGAAGGCTCCGCATCATCGCATCGTGGCCATGGAGCGCCAACGCCCGCAGGGCGGGCGCGCGCTGGAAATACTGGGCTACTACGATCCATCCTACGAGCCGCCCAAGTTTTCGCTGGATGAGTCGCGGCTCGGCTTCTGGGTCTCGTCCGGCGCCCAAGTCTCCCCGGCGTTGGCCAGCCTCGTCAAGCGGTTCAAGAAGGTCTCCGTGGCGACAATCAAGAGTTGATGCGTCAGTGCGTTTCTGCGTCATGATCATTGACGTGATCACCATTTTCCCTGAGATGTTCCCGGGCGTGCTGGGCGCCTCGATGCTGAAGCGCGCCCAGGAGAGCGGGCGGCTCCGCGTGGCGGTCCATGACCTGCGCGACTACAGCCAGGACAAGCACCGCAAGGTCGATGACCGGCCCTACGGCGGCGGCCCCGGGATGGTGATGCGGGTCGAGCCGATCGTCGAGGCGGTGGAAGCGCTCACGCGCGACTGCGGGGACCACGGGGGCTGCGAGACCATCCTGATGAGTCCTGCCGGCGAGCGGTGCTCGTCCGCCCTCGCCCGGACGCTGGCCGACGTCGAGCATCTGATCCTCATCTGCGGCCACTACGAGGGGGTGGACGAGCGGGTGAAATCGCTCGTCGACCGGAGCGTCTCCATCGGCGACTACGTCCTGACCGGCGGGGAGCTGCCCGCCATGGTGCTCATCGACTGCGTGGCGCGCTACGTGCCGGGGGTGCTGGGGCACGAGCAGGCCACCGAGGAGGAATCGTTCGCCTCCGGCTGGCTCGAGTACCCGCAGTACACCCGGCCGCCCGCGTTCCGGGGCATGATGGTCCCGGAGATCTTGCTCTCCGGCGACCACGAACGGATCGCCCGCTGGCGACAGGAGCAGGCGGTGGCGCGAACGCTGGCGAGCCGCCCCGACCTACTGAAAGACGTTCAGGGTTCAGGGTTCACCCCGAACCCCGAACATCCAAGCGCGAGGGAGGCGTAATATGGACTGGATGAAGCTCGTGCACGGGGAATCGAAGCCGGCGCTCCCGGCGTTCAAGCCGGGCGACCGGATCCGGGTCTGGTACCGGATCGCGGAGCAGGGCAAGGAGCGGCTGGGCCAGTTCGAGGGCGACGTGATCCGCGCGCGCGGGTCCGGACCGTCCCGGACGTTCACCGTCCGCCGCGTCACCTATGGCGAAGGGGTCGAGCGCGTCTTTCCGTTCGATTCGAAAGCGATTGCGCGCATCGAAGTGCTCCAGCCAGGGAAGGTCAAGCGCAGCCGGCTCTATTACCTCCGGCGCGTTGTCGGTAAGACCCGTATCGCGGCGGCTGATGGCACCGGTGCCTCCGCGCCGGCGAATCCCATCAGCGCAACGAACCCGGTGCATGCTGAAACGGCCGCCGGCCGCGCGGGTGCTGCCCCCTGACGAGGCCGCCCGCGACGCCGGCTTCCGGCGCGTCGCCGGCGTGGATGAGGCGGGGCGCGGCCCGTGGGCCGGGCCGGTCGTGGCCGCCGCGGTGGTGCTGCACCGCGCGCGGCTCTCCGTCAGGATTGACGACTCCAAGCGATTGACCCCGCTCCAGCGCGCGCGGGCGTTCGACGTGATCCTCCGGCACGCCGATGTCGGGTTCGGCCTCGCGTGCGCCGCAGAGATCGACCGGCGCAATATCCTGCAGGCCACCCTCCAGGCCATGCGCGCCGCGGTCCTTGACCTGCCCGAGCCCCCCGATGTCGTCCTGGTGGACGGCCACATCGCTCCTCCGATCACAGGCCCCTGCTGGCCGATCGTCCAGGGCGACCGCCTGAGCTATCCCATCGCCTGCGCCTCGATCATGGCCAAGGTGCTCCGAGACCGGTTCATGGCGTTCTACCACGAGCTCGAACCCCGCTACGCCTTCCACCTCCACAAAGGGTACGGCACGCTACTCCACGCCGCGCGGTTGCGGCGTCACGGCCCCTCGCTGTTCCACCGCCGCAGCTTCGCCCCTGTGGAGCGCCGTCTCGCCCAAGAACAGGCGGCGGCGTCCGCCGCCCAGGACACGCATGTGGCACTCGTCTGAAACGCGGCAGCAGCGCCTCGGACGTGAAAGTGAGCGGGTGGCCGCGCAATTCCTGATAGCGCAGGGCTATGCGATCGAAGCCGTGAACGTCCGCGTCCCGGGAGGCGAGCTCGACCTCGTGGCGCGCGAGGGACGCACCCTCTGCTTCGTCGAAGTCCGCTCGACCTCCTCCGACCGGTGGGGCGGGCCGCTGGCGACGATCGACGAGGGCAAACGGCGGCGGATCATCCGGGCGGCGCGGTGGCATCTGGCCAGACGGCGCGAGCCTCCCCCCGAAATCCGCTTTGACGTCATCGCCATCACCTGGCGCGAGCTCGACCCGCCGGCGGTGGAGCTCATCCGGGGCGCCTTCGACGCTCCAGGGTACTTTTAATCTTGGCGTCTGTGAAAAATTTCACATATAATAAAGCTTCACGTCATCAGCATCTCGCGTCTACCGAGGCCCACGCTGCACTCGCTGGAACAGTTCTTAGAGCACGTCGCCCGCCGGGGATCCTGGTTCGGAGGAGGCAGCGTGGCCGCGCTCAGCGCGGCGCTGGCGGCAGCACTCCTGGAAAAGCTCATCCATGACGCCGGGACGGCGCGCCGGCTGCGCCGGATCCGCCGGGAGTGCCTCATACTCATCCGCCGGGACGCGGACACCTTCGCCCGCGTGATCCGGACGACCCGGCGGGACGAGCGGGCGGCCTTCCGGCGGTCGCTGAAGGCGGCGACCGAGATCCCCTGCCGGGTGTTCGAGCGCGCCGAACTACTCCAGGCGGCCTGCCGGGCCGCCCAGCGCGCGGTCAGGCCGCAGTTTCAGTCGGACCTCCGGTGCGCCATGGCGGTCGCGATGGCCGCCGCCGAATCAGCCAGGACCCTCGTGCTCACCAACCTTGCGTGGCTCAACGACCGAGTCTATACCCAGCAGGTGGAACGCCGGCTCCAGGCCGCCCAACGGCATGCCCGCGCAACCTCCCGCTAAACCCCTCATGACTGGCGCCAGGATTCTCGATGGAAAGGCGATCGCAGAAACAATCAAGCAAGAGGTCCGGCATGAGCTGAGCGCTGCGCCCGATCGTCCCGTGCTGGCGATTCTTTCGTTTCAGAACCCGCAGAACCCATCGTCGGAAGCATACCTGCGCGCTCAAGAGCGGATGGCACAATCGCTGGGCATCGACGTCCGGCCGCGGCTGCTCTCCTGGAATGATGACCAACGGGCCGTGGAACATCTCATTAAGGAGTGGAATCAGATCAAGCAGATCCACGGCATCTTCGTTCATCAGCCGATGCCACCCAAGGTTGATCCCCAGCACGTGTCAGCGATTATCGATCCGCGAAAAGATATTGAAGGCATTCACCCTCAAAACATGGCTCGCCGGTTCTTCGCGCGGGGCCGCATCGGCTCCTGTACGGCGCTGGCCGTGATGCGCCTCATCGAGGAGACGGGCGTGGAACTCGCGGGGAAAGAAGCCGTCGTAGTCGGCCACAGCGAGATCGTCGGCCGGCCGGTCAGCATGTTGCTGCTCGACAAGCTGGCCACGACCACCGTCTGCCACGTCGGCACGGATCGGGCCGGCCGGCTCGAGGAGCACGTGCGGCGGGCCGATGTCCTCGTGGTCGCCGTGGGGCGGCCGCGTTTCATTCAAGGCGCCTGGATCAAGCCCGGCGCGATCGTCATCGACGTCGGCATCAACGTGGACGGCGGAAAAGTGGTGGGCGACGTTGAGTTCGAGGAGGCCCGCAAGCGAGCCTCCTACATCACCCCGGTGCCCGGCGGCGTCGGGCCGGTCACCGTCATGATGGTCATGAAGAACACCGTCGAGGCGTTCAAACTTCAACAACATGGTTAAGCCGGTTTAGCCCGTTAGACCCGTTAGGCCGGTTGAGCCGGTTAGCGGACCAACGGGCCTAACGGACACAACGGGCTCAACGGGCATAACGGGCTCAACGGGCCAAACATACATGGGTCTTCCTGAAGCGGATCGGTTCCAGTCCAAGCTCGGCAAGAAGCGCTTCCTCGTGACGATGGAGGTCAACCCGCCCAAGGGCACTGATCTTTCGGAGATGCTGAGCGCGGTGGGCCGGGTGCGCGGGCTCGTGGACGCGGTGAACGTCACCGACGGCTCCGGCGCCATCATGCGGGCCAGCGCGCTTGCCGTGTCCAAGGCGGTGCTGGACGCCGGCGTCGACCCCATCTTTCAGATGACCTGCCGCGACCGCAACCGGCTCGCGCTGCAGGCGGACCTGCTGGGTGCGGCCATGCTGGGCATCCGGAACCTGCTCCTCTTGACCGGCGACGACCCGAAGGCCGGCGACCACCCGGACGCGAAGCCGGTGTTCGACATCAACTCGGCGGCACTCATGCAGGTCGCCAAGGGACTGACGGAGGGGAAGGACATGGCGGGCAAGGAGCTCGCCGGACGGCCGAGTTTCTGCATCGGCGCCGCATGCGACCCGGGCGCAAAGGACATCGAGGTGGAGATGCAGAAGCTCCAGGCGAAGATCCAGGGCGGAGCGGAGTTCTTCCAGACCCAGGCGGTGTTCGATCCGCCGAAGCTCCAGGCGTTCATGGCGCGGGTGCGCTCGTCCGCTCCTTCCGGGCTCCAGAAACCGGTGCTGGCGGGCATCCTGCTGGTCAAGTCCGCGAAGATGGCGCGCTACATGAATGAGCACGTGTGGGGCATCCATGTGCCCGAGCCCGTCATCGAGCGGTTCGAGCGCTCCGCGGACAAGCGCGCCGAGTGCCTTGCCGTGACCGTCGAGCTCATCCGGGCCATCCGCGACTCCGCCGACGGGATCCATCTCTATGCGCTGGGCTGGGAAGACCTGGTGCCGGAGATCCTCAAAGAGGCTGGCACGGAAGCCGTGAAATGACCCAGTCATTCAATGCAGCAATCGGCTTGCGCAAGACCGCGCTGTACGAGCGCCACCGCGCGCTGGGCGCCAAGATGACCGACTTCCACGGCTGGGAGATGCCGCTCTACTACACGAGCATCCTCGAAGAGCACAAGGCGGTCCGCGAGGCGCTGGGCGTGTTCGACATCTCCCACATGGGGCAGGTGCTGGTGACGGGCCCCGATGCGCTCGAGCAGCTCAACGGCGTGGTCGTAAGCGACCTCGCCCAGGTGGGCGAGGGGCGCGCCTGCTACACGCTCCTGCTCAACGAGCGGGGCGGCATCCTGGATGACCTCATCATCTACCGCCTCGGCGAATCCGACCTGCTCGTCATCGTCAACTGCGCCAACCGCGCAAGCGATACCGAGTGGCTGCGGTCGCACTGCCGGGGGAGCGTGACCGTCACCGACATCAGCGACGGCCGGGCCATTCTCGCCGTGCAGGGCCCACGCGCAAGCCGCGTGCTGGAGCAGATCCTCGACGCCCGCGTGGCCGGCCTGGGCCGGTTCGGCGTCGCACCCATCCGCACGATGGGGACGGACGCGTGCCTGGCGCGCACCGGCTACACCGGCGGCGACGGCTTTGAGCTGTTCCTGCCGGATCAGCACGCGCGAAAGCTGTGGGACCTGATTCTCCTGCAGGCCAAGCCGCTCGGGGCGCTGCCGGTCGGCCTGGGCGCGCGCGACACGCTCAGGGTGGAGGCCGGACTCCGGCTCTACGGCGGCGATATGGATGAGGCGACGACGCCGCTTGAGGCCGGGCTCGCGTGGACCGTGGCGCTCCACAAGAGACGCTTCATCGGCAAGGACGCGCTCCTGAAGCAACAAGAAACCGGGGTGACCCGGAAGTTCGTGGGGTTCGAGCTCTCGCAGGGGCCGGTGCCCCGGCAGGGGGCGGAGCTGCTGGCAGATGCCGGCGGGGCCCGCCCCGGCCAACCTGATGTGGGAGGGCGGGCCGGGGGAGCGCTCCTGCGCCGGGTGGGCACGGTGACGAGCGGCACCTTCAGCCCGATTCTCAGCCGGCCGCTCGGCATGGGCTACGTCGAGCCCGCGTTCGCCAAGCCGGGCACGGCGCTGACGCTGACCGTCCGGGCTCAGCGCTATGCCGCGACCGTGGTCAAGCTACCGTTCTGGAAAGGTGAAAGCCAGCAAGCGGTGATGAAGCGGCCCGGTGGCCAAGTGGCCGAAAGACGCTCTTCGGCCACTTAGCCACTAAATCGGAGAACCTCGTATGCAGGTTCCTGAGGACTTGTTGTACACCAAGACGCATGAATGGGCGCGCCGCGCCGGGGGCGAGGTGGCGGTCGGAATCACCTCCCATGCCCAGGAGGAGCTGCGGGACGTCGTGTTCGTCGAGCTGCCCAAGGTCGGGCGGACCGTGAAGCAGGGGGAGGCGGTGGCGGTTCTTGAATCGGTGAAGGCCGCGTTCGACATCTACGCCCCCATCTCGGGCAGCGTCAGCCGGATCAACGACGCGGTGGCGAAGAGTCCCCAGTTGGTCAACCAGGACTGCTACGGCGGGGGCTGGCTCTACGCCATCACGCCGAGCGCGCCGAAGGAGCTCGAGTCGCTGCTGCCGGCGGACGCCTACACGAAACAGATTCAAGCGAGCACGCATTGAGGAGCCGGTGAAGGGCGTAGGGCGAAGGGAAAAGCGGTCTTCCCCGTTCGCCCTTCGCCCTTGACCCTTCGCCACGAACATGGATTACGCCCCCAACACCGAAGAACAGCTGGAGGAGATGCTCCGCGCCATCGGTGCCAGCTCGTTCGAGGAGCTCATCAGCACGGTGCCGGCGGACCTGCGCTTGCCCTCCGAAGCCCTGCTGCGCCGTAGCGAAGCTCCGGCTTCGCAGAGGCGAGCCTTGGCGAAGGAGGGCCTGCCTCAGGCGGGCCGGCGCGAGCTGGACGTGCCCGATGGGCTGGCGGAAGCGCAAGTTGTGGAGCTGTGCGAGCGGCTCGCCGGCCGCAACCGTTCGCTCAAGGATGTGACCTCCTTCCTGGGTGCTGGCGCGTACCAGCACCTCATCCCGACTGTCGTGGACGCGCTCGCCGGCCGCGGCGAGTGGCTCACCCCCTACACGCCCTATCAGGCCGAGGCGAGCCAGGGCACGCTCCAGGCGATCTACGAGTTCCAGACGATGGTCTGCGAGCTCCTCCAGATGGAGGTGGCCAACGCCTCGCTCTACGACGGGGCCTCGAGCGTGGCGGAGGCGGTCCTCCTCGCGATGCGCGCCACCCAGCGGCCTCGCGTCCTCGTCTCTGAAGCGCTCCACCCGCACGCGCGAGAGACCCTGGCGACCTACCTCATCGGCGCCGACGCGATCGTGCAGGAGATCCCGGCCGTCCACGGTATCACCGACCTTGAGGCGCTCGGCAAGGCGCTGGGCGATGACGCCGCCTGCGTCGTGTTGCAGCAGCCGAACGTGTTCGGCTGCCTCGAGCCGATGTCGCAGGCGGGAGCGCTGATCCACCGCGTCGGCGGCCTCTTCATCGCCTCGGTCTATCCGATCAGCCTGGGGCTGCTCAAGCCTCCCGGCGCCTACGGCGCCGATATCGCGGTCGCCGAGGGGCGGTGCCTGGGCAGTCCGGTCGCGTACGGCGGACCGGGGCTGGGCCTCTTCGCCACGACGTCGGAGCTGCTCCGGCGAATACCCGGACGCCTGGCCGGCTGCACGGCCGATCAGCGCGGCCGCCGCGGGTTCACGCTCACGCTGCAGACGCGGGAGCAGCACATCCGCCGCGAGCGGGCCACCTCAAACATCTGCACGAACGAAGGGTGGCTCGCGCTGCGCGCGACCATCTTTCTCAGCCTGCTGGGGCCGGTCGGGATGCAGGAGCTCGCCCGGCTCAACGTCGAGAAGGCCCACTACGCGCGGGAGCGGCTCGTGGAGCTGCCGTGGGTGCGGGCGGCGTTCGACCACCAGCCGTTCTTCAACGAATTCACGCTGGAGTACGACGCAGGGATCTCGGTGGATGCGGTGAACCGCGCTCTGGCGAAGGCGGGCATCGTCGGCGGCTTCCCGTTGG
>Ga0155207_141_pt1 | contig 23765 bp, 22 predicted proteins | sample RifCSPhighO2_02_FD_106175 | JGI IMG/M metagenome (GOLD analysis project Ga0155207, IMG submission 106175) | Omnitrophica WOR_2 bacterium RIFCSPHIGHO2_02_FULL_67_20
TGACGAACGCCGCGGTCAGCCGGTAGCCGTCCCGCGCTGCCGCCGCCAGGATCTTGGGCACCTCCCAGCCCGGGTCGACGACCGCCGCCTCGCGGGTGGCGGCGTCGCCGATGAGATAGACGAAGTTCTGCATCGGCCCCAATTCAAGCTGTTTGATATAGAGATCGTGCGCCATGATCAATCCATCAACGTGGAAAGGTGAAAGGTAAAAGTTGCTCCGTCGAAAAGCTCTCCGCTGGTTGGCCGGTTGGCCCGTTCGCCCGTTGGCCGGTTCGGGATCTCCATCGGGACCTCAGAACCGGCAAACGGGCATAACCGGCTAACGGGCCAACCACGCTGTTGAATGACACTTTTGAATTTTACCTTGTAGTTTTGCCTTTTGCGTTTTGACTTTTGCCGTATACTACCGCCATGCCCTGCCCTATTGTAAGCGTCTCCGACGCCGCCGCCAAGCGCGTCCGCAACCACGACTGCTGGGTGTTCCGGGACGAGCTCGAACCATCCCCCGACTCCATCCCGAACGGCGACGTGGTGGAGCTGGCCGACCGCCACGGCCGGTTCCTCGCCTACGCCTTCTACAGCGGCACCTCGCACATCGCAGCACGGGTCGTCAGCACGGACCGCGCGCAGCCCGTCGACCGCGAGCTCATCCGCCGGCGCCTCGCCGCAGCGCTGAAGCGCCGCGAGGCGATCCGGGACACCAACGCCAAGCGGCTCGTGTACAGCGAGTCCGACGGGCTGCCGGGGCTCATCGTGGACCAGTACGCCGAGATACTCGTCCTGCAGGTCCGCACCGCGGGCATGGAGCGCTGGAAGGACGCCGCGGTGGACGCCCTCCGCTCGCTCGCGCGGCCCGCCGGCATCCTCGAGCGCAGCGACAAGGAGTTCCGCGAGGAGGAGGGGCTGCCGACGGTAACCCAGCTTCTCGAGGGCCGCGTGCCGGAGCGAATCCGCATCGAAGAGTGCGGCCTCCAGTTCTGGGTGGACCCGCACCGCGGCCAGAAGACCGGCTTCTACCTGGACCAGCGCGACACGCGGCGGCTCGTGCGCGAGCTCATCCAGCCGGAGCAGCGCGTGGCGGACGTGTGCGCCTACACCGGCGCGTTCGGAATCGGTGCCGCCAGCCGCGGCGCGCGCGTGGTGTGCGTCGAGCAGCAGGAGCCGCTGCTGGAGCTCTTACGCGAGAACGCCATGCTCAACGGCGTGGCGGACCGGGTCGAGCGGGTGGCGGCCGACGCGTTCTACTGGCTGGAGGCGAAAGCCTCACAGGGAGAGCGGTTCGACTGGGTGCTCCTCGACCCGCCGTCGCTGGCGAAGAGCAAGGCCGACGTCCTCAAGGGCCGCCAGGCGCTCCACCACCTCCTCATCAACGCGCTGGCCCTCCTCGCCGACCAGGGGACGCTGGTCCTCAGCCTGTGCACCTACCACCTGCTGGGCCTGGCGGAGGAGATCTTGCGGATTGCGGCGGCGCAACGGAGCACGCGGCTGCGGGTCCTGGCGGTGACCATGCAGGCGGCGGACCACCCGTGGGTCCTGCAGATGCCGGCGAGCCGCTACCTTATGAGCTGGGTGGTGCGGCGCGACGGACCACCAGCGGCTTGATCCACCAGCACAGGCCGCTCAGGAGCAGCGTAACGAGGTAGGAACACACCAGCAGCAGCAGGGTCACCGCCAGCCCCACGGCCGGGTCGAGGCCGTGCTGGGCCAGCATGCCGATCAGCGCCGCGTCCTTGGAGCCGAAGCCCACCACCGAGATCGGAACCGCGCGGGCGACGATGCGGCTGAAGGCCATGATCTTCGCCACCAGCACGAGCGGCAGCGCCACCCCGAGTGCTCGCAGCACCGCGTCGAGCTGGAGGAAGAGCAGGCTGAAGCCGAGCGCCAGTGCTGCGGCGGACACCACCAGCCGCGCCGAGCACAAGTGCCGGATCCCGGACCAGAACTCCGTCATGTCCACCTGCCAGGGGGAGAGCTTCTCCCACCGGCGCGCGAGGCGCCGCAGGGAGACCACCCACAGCGCGATGCCCCCGGAGAGTGCTACCAGCACGAGGACGCTCGCCAGCACCACCCACCGCACCCCCTGCAGCAGCGGGACGTGAGCGAGCAGCTGCAATCCCCAGACTCCGAAGCTGACGACTACCGCCCACGAGAGCGCCTTTTTCATGACCACGCTCGAGAGGGCGTAGCCGAACGTGATCCCCGTGTCCATGGAGATGTAGCCCGCTGCGAGAAACTCGCCCACGTGGCCCGGCGTCACCAGGCCCAGGTACTGGCTCGCGAGGTAGGCGAGGATTGTTTTGGGATACGAGTGGCGGATCCGCTGGATCCGCAGCAGCCAGTGCCAGGCGAAAGCCTCGAGCAGCAGCTGGCCGATGGTCAGGAGCATGCAGAAGCCGAGCCAGCGCAAGTCGATACGGGAGAGCTGGACGTTCTGCGCCTGGGGCAGGCGCAGCAAGACGATGACAAATGCAACGATGCCCAGGAACCGCAGCCACCAGACGGGCGATCCTCTGACGGGCTTGCGGTCACGGTATGGGGCGGGCATCACGGCGTAGGAGGGCTGCTGGCGTTCCATGTCAATGATTACGCGGATTTAAAAAACAGATTCCGCGGATGGCATTCCACGTACCGTAACAACATCCGCGAAATCCGCTTTTTAAATCCGCGTAATCCCCAAAACTTCTTGACCGGCTTACCTTACTGGACGTCCGGAGCCGTGTCCTGCTGGGCTGGCGCTGCCGGCGCCTCGGCCGGAGCCGGGGTTGGAACGGCAGGTTGTGCGCCGGGTTGGGACCCGGCGTCGGGTGTCGCCGCCTGCGCGGCGTCCGCTGCCGGAGCCGCAGGGGCCGGAGCCGCTGCTGGAGCGGGAGCCGACGCGGTCGGAGCCGGAGCCGCCGGTGCGGCCGTGGCCGCGGCCAGCTTCACCGACACCGCGTGCCGCTTCGCCGTGTTGACGTCGAAGTTGTACTCCACTTCCACGGGCGAGCCCGCGGTCACGTTGGAGAGGGCGGTCGCCGTATCGCCTTGAGTGACCTTGGTGTCCGCCGTAACGAAGATCGGCGTTTCAAACCCGTACCGGTCCTTGACTTTCAGGAGCGTCCCGGTCTGGTCGCTGGTGTCGAGCGAAACGACCTCCCCTTTAATCAGCAGGGTCGGCAGAGCCTTGGCCTCTGTCTCCGCGGCCATGGCCGCCGAGACTGACAGGGCGAGCGCCGCCGTCAACGCGAAACCGCATGTTGCAATACTGGACTTCATTACCACTCACCTCCCTCAGGGATTGTCTTCCAGGATGTTCCCAGGTGTGGAAGCTAGTATAGCAAGTCCGAGGGGGTTGTCAATCCCACTGGGTAATGGGGTCAATTTGATTTCACAGATTTTGAACAGATTTCGCAGATAGATCTATCGGCGGAATCATCTCACAATCTGCGAAATCACCTCAACTTAAGACACCACCGGGACAACGGCAAGCTTCAGTCAGGACCTGCGCACCAATTTGCGGAAATGGCGGGAACCCACCTGGAGGATGCCGGCGGCCTCCGCCCCGGGCAGGGCGGGCCGCTTGAGGGGGACGCCATTGAGCTTGACGCCTCCCTGCCCGATGAGCCGGCGGGCTTCGTTTTTGGTCTTCGCCAGCCCCTCCTCGACGAGCAGGCTGACCAGATCCACCGTCCCCTCCGGCCCGGCTCGGAGGGCGATTTCAGGCATCTCAGCGGGCATCTGCCGCCTCGAGAAGACTCGGGCGAACTCCTCCCGGGCCAGGCGGGCGGGTGCCGGCCCGTGGTAGATGGTCGTCACCGTTTCAGCCAGATCCGCCTTGGCGTCCCGCGGGTTGACGGCGCGGCCCGCCAGGCGGCGCTCCAGCGCCGCCAGCGAGGCGGCGTCCGCGTCGGTTAGGAGCGTGAAGTACTTGACGATGAGCGTGTCGGGGATGGACATGAGCTTGCCGAACATCTCGCCCGGCGGCTCGTTGATGGCGATGTGGTTGCCCAGCGACTTCGACATCTTCTGCACCCCGTCGGTCCCTTCCAGGAGCGGCATGGTGATGACGACCTGCGGCTCCTGGCCGTAGGCGCGCTGGAGGTCGCGGCCGACGAGCAGATTGAACTTCTGGTCGGTCCCGCCCAGCTCGACGTCGGCCTTGAGCATGACCGAGTCGTAGCCCTGCATGAGCGGATAGAACAGCTCCAGCATGCTCACTTCCTGTCCCGCCTTCATGCGCTTCTGGAAGTCGTCCCGCTCGATGAGGCGCGCGACGGTATAGCGGGAGGTCAGCTCCACCAGCTCTTTCAGGCCAAACGGCATCTTATTGTGGCCACCGCGCCCCCCACCAAACCATTCGCTGTTGAATTGCGTACGGTACCCGGACGTTAGAATTTTCTGTGCTTGGGTCCGATAGGTTCCGGCATTGGCTTCAATCTCTTCAGGGGTCATGAGCTTGCGCATCTTGGACTGCCCGGAGGGGTCGCCCACAAGCGCGGTGGCGTCGCCGATGAGGAAGATCACCTGGTGGCCGAGATCCTGGAACTGGCGCAGCTTGCGCAGGAGAACGGTGTGGCCCAGATGCAGGTCGGGGGCGGTGGGGTCGAAGCCGGCCTTGATGACGAGGGGGCGGTTCAGGGCGAGCTTCTTGCGGAGGTCCTCGTCGGTGATGACCTCGACGGCGCCCCGCCGGAGGCGTTCCAGCGGAGAGGAAACGGGATGAGGAACCGGCGCGCCGCTCAAGACCCCGTCGGCGCCGCCTCGGGCGGCAGGTTCTTGTTGCTGAGCCCGATCTTCCGCTCCAGCTCGTCCAGCTTGATGACCTGCGCGCGGAGCTTGGAGCCCACCCGGTAGCGCTCGTCCAGCTTCTCGTTCGGCCCCAGCTCAAGCTCCGACAGGTGCATGAGCCCCTCGACGTCCTTGGCGATCTCGACGAAGAGCCCGAAGCCGGCCACCTTCGTCACCGTCCCCTCGACGATCGAATGGAGCGAGAACTGCTGGACGAGCTGCGGCCAGGGATCCTCCATCAGCTGCTTCATGCCCAGCGTGATGCGGTGGTTGTCCGGCTCGCAGGTGAGGACGACCACGTCCACCATCCGGCCCTTCTTCAGGACTTCGGAGGGGTGGTTGATCTTGCGGGTCCACGAGATGTCCGCGTTGTGCAGCATGCCCTCGAGGCCGTCCTCCAGCTCGATGAAGGCGCCGTAGTCGGTCAGCTGCCGCACCCGGCCGACGACCTTCGCACCGGCCTGGTACTTGTCCTTGGCGCTCGCCCAGGGGTCGCCGCTCGCCTGCCGCATGCCGAGCGAGAGCCGCTGGTTCTTCGGGTCCACCGCGAGGACGACCGCCTCGATCTCCTGGCTCACCTGGAGCAGCTCCGAGGGGTGCGCCACGCGCTTCGACCAGGAGAGCTCCGAGATGTGGACGAGCCCCTCGATGCCCGGCTCGACCTCGACGAAGGCGCCGTACGGCACGAGGTTGACGACCTTGCCCTTGATCTTGTTGCCCACGGGGTAGCGCTCCTCCGCGTGCTGCCACGGGCTGGGGAGGAGCTGCTTCAAGCCCAGCGAGATCTTGTTGGACTGGCGGTCCACGGAGAGGACGACGACGTCGAGCTGCTGCCCGACGGCGAGGATGTCCGACGGATGGCCGATGCGGCCCCAGGAGATGTCGCCGATGTGGAGCAGGCCGTCCACGCCGCCCAGGTCGATGAAGGCGCCGAAGTCGGTGAGGTTCTTCACCGTGCCGCTGCGCCGTTCGCCGACGGTGAGCGACGCAATGAGCGTCTGCCGGATGGCGTCCTTCTCGCGGAGCAGGTAGTCGCGGTGGGAGACGACGATGTTCTTGCGGGCCCGGCTGATCTTCAGGATGAGGAACTTCAGCGACTGGCCGACGAGGCTGTCGAGGTTGGCGTAGCCCTTGTAGGAAGCCAGCGACGCCGGCATGAACGCCTCGATGCCGATGTCCACCATCAACCCGCCCTTCACCTTCCGGACGGGGCGGCCGTCGATGATGTCGCCTTCCTTATGGTTGTTGATGATGCACTCCCAGCCCTTCTGGCGGTCCGCCTTGTGCTTCGAGAGGATGACCATGCCCTGCTCATCCTCGACGTTCTCGACGTACACCTCCACCTCGTCGCCGACGGCCAGGGTCTGGATGTCGCTGAACTCCGCCTTGGAGATCGAGCCTTCCGACTTGAAGCCGATGTCGACGACCACGTCCTGGGAGGTGATATCAATGATGCGGCCCTTCACGATCTGGCCTTCCGTGATGACCCGGAGGCTCTGCGCGTACAGGTCGGACAGCGAAGAAGAAGAGGAGGTTGTTTCTTCGACGGTGGACATGGATGCGGTGTGGGACTCCTTGTGGGGTGCCGCGGTTGGCAGCGCGCTGTTACGTCCGCAGCTGCTCCTCCAAACGCCGCCACGACTGCGTCACCGCCTCGGCGAGCTGTTCGTGGCGCGCGCGCCCGCTTCCCCGGCCTTCCGCCGGCGGCTCGTCGTCGGAAAGGCTGGCGGGCACAGAGGTGTTAGTATAGGCAATCGGGGGGCCGAACGCAACCCGAATTTTCGACGGCTGAAGCCGACTCGCCCGTGGGGGCAGCGCCTCGAAGGTGCCCTGGACCAGCACGGGAACGACGGGGACGCGGGCCGTAATGGCGAGCAGGCCGACCCCCCGCTTGGCCGTCCCCAGCCGGCCCGTGAGCTGGCGGTTCCCCTCGGGAAAGATCGCCACCCCCTCGCCCCGCTCCAGCCGGAGGAGTGCGGCCCGCACCGCCGCCAGGTCGGCCTCGCCGCGCTTGATCGGCATGACCCCGATGCTGCGCAGGTAGCAGCCGAGGAGCGGCCTGTGGAAGAGGTCGGCCCGGGCGAGGAACCGGAGCCGGCGCGGGCAGGCGACGCCAAGCAGCGGCGGGTCGAGGAAGCTGATGTGGTTGGAGGCGACGATGAAGGGACCGCGCGCGGGCACATGCTCCTGGCCGCGCACCTGAAGGCCGTATCGGATGCGGAAGATGAGCCACAGGACGAGCTTGGAGAAAGCGTAGCAGAGCTGGACCATGGAGACGGCGGCTCAGCGGGCGATGTGCGCGAGCATCAGCCGGACGACCTGCGCGGCACTGCGGTGGGTCGTATTGAGCGCGATCGCCCCCGCCGGCCTGACCAGCGGCCCCACCCGGCGGTGGCGGTCCAGGCCGTCCCGGAAGTGCAGCTGCTCGCGTACCTGCTCCAGCGGCGGCCGCGAGCCGTAGAGCCGCTCCAGCTCCTGCTGGCGGCGTCGCGCGCGCACATCCGGGTCCGCATCGAGGAAAAACTTGTAGCGCGCTTGGGGGAACACGACGGAGCCGGTGTCGCGCCCTTCGACGATCACGCCCCGGCGGCTGGAGCCGTTGCGCGGGTCGGTCCAGGGACGGCGGGCGAGCCGGCGCTGGAGGGCCACCATCGCGGCGCGGATCTCCGGGTACTGCGACACCTGGGCCGCGGCCTCCGACACCTCCTCGGTCCGGATGTGGGTGGTGATGTCGATGCCGTCGAGCCGCACCCGCAGCCCGCCCTCGGGCGTGGGCTGGAGGACGAGCCTCAGGCGGTGGGCGAGCAGTGCCAGGCGGGACCGGTCGGTGATGGGGTTCAGATCGTCCCGGACGGCGGCGAAGGCGAGCGAGCGGTAGGTCGCACCGGTGTCGAGGTACATCACGCCCAGGCGCTGCGCCAGCAGTTTGGCGACCGTGCTCTTCCCTACGCCGGCCGGGCCGTCGATTGTCACAATAAACGGCTGGGGGCTCGGGGCTCGGGGCTCGGAACGGACGCCCTGAGCATGGTGTTTTTTCGTCGAGCCTCGAGCCTCGAGCCTCGAGCCTCGAGCGCTTTTCCTAGGTCCTGAGGGCATCTCGTCGACGCTTCGCGCGGGCAAGCCGGCGGCGCAATGAGACCCGGTCGCCCGTCGCCACGGCGCGCCCGAGCCGCTCCAGCTCCCGCGTGAATGCAACGAGTGCGGCCAGGAGCGGCCTGCGGTTGCTGAGGAAGATATCGTCCCACAACTCCGGTTCGCTGCGGGCGATGCGGGTCGCGTCGGTGAAGCTGCGGGGGGAGCGCGGCAGCCCGGGCGACACCGAGCCGGCGAGCGCGTAGGCGATGAGGTGCGGCAGATGGCTGCCGCCGGCGAGCAGCCGGTCGTGCCGGGCCGGGCTCATCGTCACGACCCGCATCCCCAGCCCGGCCCAGAAGCGCGACACCGCCGCCAGCGCCCGCCGGTCCGTGCGGGCGGTCAGCGTCACCACGCAGAGCGAGCCCTCGAAGAGCCGGGGATCGACCGCATCGAGCCCCCGCTGCTCGGAGCCGGCGACCGGGTGCGCGCCGACGAACGCGACGCGGCCGGGCAGCCGCCGGTCGAGCGCTCCGACGACGGCGGCCTTGGCGCTGCCCGTATCGGTGAGCAGGCCGCCGGGGCGCATGAAGCGGGCCAGGCGGAGCGCTTGGGGGACGATCGTGTCCACCGGGGTAGCGAGCACGACGAGGTCCGCGTCCCGGACCGCGCGCGCCGGGTCGGTCGTGCCCCAGTCGATGGCGCCTCGGCTGCTGGCGCGGCGGATCGTCGCCTCGCGGCGGCTGAGGCCGACGACCTGCCGCGCGAGGCGGCGGCGGCGGGCCGCCAGTCCGACCGAGCCGCCGATGAGGCCGAGTCCGACAATGGTGACCTGACGAAAGAGTGGCTTCATACCGTCGGTTCGGGGATCAGGGATCGGGGATCGGGGACCAAAACGCACCACATAGCGGTGTCTGTCAGGTTTCTCATCACGCTTTTTGCTCTTGCCCTGAACCCCGAACCCCCAACCCTGAACGCTTTCTCACACGGACCGGCCGACGGCGCGCGCCACTTTGCGGAGGTCCTTGATCAGCGCGGCGAACTTCTTCGGCAGGAGCGACTGCGGCCCGTCGGACAGGGCGACTTCCGGGTTCGGATGCACCTCCACGATGAGGCCGTCCGCTCCGGCGGCTACGGCCGCCTTCGCCATCGGGGCCACGTAGTCCCACTCGCCGGTCGCGTGGCTGGGATCCACGACGATCGGAAGATGGGAGAGCTTCTTGATGACCGGCACCGCGTTGAGGTCGAGCGTGAAGCGCGTCGCGGTTTCGAAGGTGCGGATGCCACGCTCGCAGAGGATGACGTTGAAGTTGCCCTGGCTGAGGATGTACTCCGCCGCCAGCAGAAACTCGGCGATCGTCGCCGAGAACCCCCGCTTGAGGAGCACCGGCTTCTTCGACTGCCCGACTTCCTTCAACAGCTCGAAGTTCTGCATGTTGCGCGCGCCGATCTGGATGATGTCGGCGTACTGCTCGACCTCTTGGATGTCGCGGGTATCGAGCAGTTCCGTCACGACCCGCATCCCCGTCGCCCGGGCCGCTTCCCGCAGCAGCTTCAACCCCTCCTCGCCCATCCCCTGGAAGGAGTAGGGGGACGTGCGCGGCTTGAACGCCCCGCCCCGCAGGACCGCCGCTCCGGCCTGCTTGACCGCCCGGGCAATCTCAAAGAGCATCTCCCGGTTCTCCACTGAGCAGGGGCCGGCCATGACGACCAACTCCTTGCCGCCGATCGCGACCCCGCCGCCCAGGTCGATCACGCTGGGCTCAGGCTTGAATTCACGCGAGACCAGTTTGTACGGCTTGAGCACCGGTATGACCTTCTCGACGCCGGGGATGACCTCGAGCGGCTGAAGGCGCAGCACGTCCTCAGAGCCGATGACGCCGATGATGGTCCGTTCGGTGCCCTTGGACACCATGGGCTTCAGGCCGAGCGCCTTGATCCGCTCCAGCAGGTGGTCGAGCTGCTTCTTGGTGGCATTTGGTTTGAGTACGATGATCATCCGCAACCTCCGTTTAGCCCGTTAGGCCGGTTGAGCCGGTTTGGCCCGTTTTGTCCGTCTGGCCGGCTGATCCCGTTGACTGGCAACGGGCTCAACGGGCTTAACGGGCTCAACGGGCTAAACATCTCTTCAACTCTTGGACGAAGCGCTTGTTCTCCGCCATCGTGCCCACCGTCACTCGAATGCAACCGGAGAGCTTCCACGCGCTCATTTCGCGCACGATGACCCCACGCGACAGGAGGGCTGCGGCCACCTCGGACGAGCGCGGCCCGAGCTGGATCAGGATGAAGTTCGTAACACTCGGCACGTGGCGCAGCTTCAGGGCGTCGAGCTCTTTCACGAGGTCCCGCCGGCCCTCCCGCACGAGCCGGCGCGTCCGCGCCAGGAACGCTGTGTCCGTCAGCGCCGCGGCCGCGGCCGCCTGCGCGAGGCTGTTCACGTTGAAGGGCTCGCGCACCGCGTTCATCGCGGCGGCCAGCGCGGGCTGGGCCACGCCGTAGCCGATGCGCAGCCCCGCCAGTCCGTACGCCTTGGAGAAGGTCCGGGTGACGATGATGGGCCGGTCCTTCACATACGGCAGCGTCTGCGGATAGTCGGCCGCGTCCACGAACTCGTAATACGCCTCGTCCAGGAAGACGACCGTCTCCGGCCCCAGACCCCGCAGGAACGCGCCCAGCTCGCGCTTCGTCACGTAGGTCCCCGTGGGGTTGTCCGGGTTGGCGATGAAGATGAGCTTGGTGTGCGGGCTTGCCGCAGCAGCCATCGCCGGCAGGTCGTAGCGGTAGTCTTTGAGCGGCACCACCGTCACAGCGGCGCCGCAGGCGCGCGCCTGCTGCTCGTAGATGAGGAAGGTCGGCGAGGCGACCACGACCGCGTCCCCCGGGTCGACGAACGCCCGCAGGGCGAGCACGATGAGCTCGTCCGACCCGTTGCCGAAGACGAGCGAGTCCGGCTCCACCGTCAGCGCCTTCGCCAAACGCGCGCGCAGGTCTCGGCAGGTGGAGTCCGGATACCGGTGCAGGCCGGACGCCGCGCGGCGGAGTGCTGCCAGCGCCTTGGGCGAGGGGCCGAGCGCGTTCTCGTTGGACGCCAGCTTGATCACCGAGGAGAGCTTGAACTGCCGCTGCACCTCCTCGATGGGCTTGCCTGGCGTGTAGGTTGTCAGGCCGCGGATCACCGTCCGCGCCCGCGAGTCAATCAGTGCCATGTTCGATCACGTGTCCAGCATGGCCGTGGTCCGGATACTGCGGATGCCGGTCGCGGGTCCTGCCGCTGCGCCACCCATGTTTGTCCTCCCCGCCAAAGAACGTTGGCGGGTCCGGGCAAACATGGGGCCCGGCTCCCCCGGCCCGCCCACCACAGCGCAGTTGGCCGGGGCGGGCGCGTCACCCACCGCGCCGCCCGTGGAGATCCGGCTCGCTCGCGCGCCGTGCTTCTCGCTCATACGCTTTAACGAGCGACGGGATAGGAACCCAGCACGCGCAGCAGCGAGGTCGAGCGCCGTAGCGCGACCAGCGCCCGCCTGACCCGCGGCTCGGACTCGTGGCCTTCGATGTCCACGAAGAAGAGGTACTCCCAGGCCTTGCGCTTGGACGGCCGCGACTCGATCTTCGTCATGTTGATGCGTTCCCGCTTGAACGCCAGCAGTGCCTCGTGAAGCGCCCCGGGCTTATCCTTCACGCCGAAAAGAATGGAAGTCTTATTGCTCGGGCCTCTTTTCGGGTTTCCCAATCCAATGATGAGGAAGCGGGTCTTATTTTCGCGCCGATCAGGAATAGGAACCGCCTTAAGCCGATACTGGAGAGCCAGCTCTTCCCTTCCGATCGCCGCATAATCTTTCATCATGATAGAGCCAATTGACCCACTCATATTCTTGGAGAATAAACGACCGACCGCTTCAGCGGTTGAGTTGGTTTCCAACCGCGGCGCCCGTGGAACATGTCTATCCAGCCACTCGCGACACTGAGCAAGAGCTTGGGGGTGCGAGTAAACTCGGCGTACGTCAGTTGTCTTGACGCCCCGATGCACAATGAGACAGTGATGAATTTGCTGCTCGCGTTCCCCGTGAATCTTCACTGGTGTATCCACGAAGTCAATGAACCGATCCAAGGTATGGGTCACCGCACCTTCCAGCGAATTTTCAATCGGGACAACTCCATAATCAACCTTTCTGCGCTCCACGGAGTGAAACACGTCTTCAATGGTCGGTGCATGGACATATTTGCACCGCTGCCCGAACCGCTTTTGCGCGGCGGCGTGGGTGTTGGTGTGCTCAGGACCAAGGTACGCAATTGTCAGCATTGATTCCTCTGTGGGGACGGTGCCAGGCACTTTTCCTGCTTCAAAAAGTACCAGGCACTTCTTGAAGAGCTTACTGCCGACTGCCTTCTGCCTACTGCCTACTGCCGCCTGGTCTTCCGGCGCTTCCCGTCGCGCTCGCGGCGGCGGCACTGGGTCAGGATCGTCTGGAAGATTTTGCGGACCGCACGCGCGGAGAGCGGCCCGCCGTTGGCCGAGGCGACGTGGCGCAGGACAAACATCTCGCGGCGCGGGTCGAAGACCGGCCATTTCTTTCGACGCTTGATGCGGCCGATCTCAAGAGCCAGGCGGGCCCGCGCATTGAGGAGCCGCAGCAACTGCTCGTCGAGCCGGTCGATGCGGCGGCGAACAGCGGCGAGTCTGCGGTTATTGCTCATGGAACCCGACCGATGCTGCCTGCGACGCTCCTGGCTCAGCCGGAGACGCGGGCTCCTGCGGGCCGGCGGACTCGGCGGGCGCGGCCACCGGCTCCTGGATCGACGGCAACGCCATCGGGGGGAGGGCTTCCAGCGACTTGAGCCCGAAATGGCGCAGAAATTCGGCCGTCGTGCCGTAGAGGAACGGCCGGCCGGGGCTGTCCTTGCGGCCGGCGATGCGAACGAACCGCCGCTCGACGAGCGTGTCGAGCGAGGCGGTGACGTCCACCCCGCGGACCGCTTCGACCTCCGCCTTCGTGACGGGCTGGCGGTAGGCGATGATGGCGAGCGTCTCCAGCGCCGCGGCGCTGACGGCATCGGGCTTCGGGCTCTGGAGCGCGCGCTTCACCCACGGGGCAAGCTGCTGGTCGGTGACGATCTGGTAGCCGCCGGCGATCTCCTGGATGCGGAAGGCCCGGCCGCCCGCTTCATACTCGCCGTTGAGCGTCTGGACCAGCGCGCGGACTTTGACCGGCTCCAGGTCCGGCACGACCTCGGTGATCCGCTTCAGCGGGAGCGGCTGGCCGAAGACAAACAGAAGCGCTTCAATAATCCGTTTCGCTTGTTGGTCATCCATCGCGATGGCTCACGATAAAAATATCGCCGAACTCCCACTCCTGGATCGCGCGGGCCAGGCGCTGGCGCATCAGCTCCAGGAGCGCCAGGAACGTCACGACCAGCTCCAGTTTGTCCTGCTGCGGCGTGAAGAGATCGAGGAACCGCACCTGGCGCTTCACCGTCAGCACCATTTTCAGTTCCTGGAGTTTGGCTTCGACGGTCCACGGCTCGACCTGGACCTCGTAGACCGAGGCAGTGGCCCGCTCGAGCACCTTCGCGAAGGCGCTCATGAGGTCGGTGATGCCGACCTCGACGGGCTCGCCGGCGGAGGCCGCCTCCGCGCCCTCCAGCACTACCTCGCCCGGGGCGCGCGTGAAGTGCTCGTGCTGGAGCGCGTGGAGCTGGGCGAGCAGCTGGGCGACGGTCTTGAACTGTTCGTACTCCTTGAGGCGGCGCTCCAGCTCTTCCAGGCTGATCGGCACTTCCTCGTCCTCCTCGGGTGCCGCCGGGCGCGGCAGCAGGCCGCGCGCCTTGAGGGCGACGAGGTTGCCCAAGAGCGGCAGCGGCTCCGACAGCTGATTGAGGTCGGCGCCCGCCTGCGCCTCCCCCCTCGCCAGCGGGGCGGCCTTCACCTGCTGGAGGTACGACTGCGTCAGCTCGAAGAGCTTGACGAGGAAGATGTCCACCAGATTGAGCCTCGCCAGCTCCACGAGGAGCGGAAGCGGTCCTTCGTACAAGTCGGCTTCGACGTCGTATCGCATTCCGTTAGCCCGTTGGCCCGTGGAGCCCGTTTTGCCCGTTAGGCCGGTTTAGCCCGTTTTGTCCGTTCGGGTGAACCCCGTACCACGGCCTAACGGCCGTGGCCTCTGGAACGACCCTTCGGGACGACCACGCCATTCCTCCCCGCCCTGACGGGCGGGGCGTCCACCGTGGTACGGGGTGAACGGGCCAACGGGCACAACGGGCATAACGGGCTTAACCGGCTAAACCAAACGCGTGTTTGACCTCAGCGATCGTTTGTTGCGCAACCAACCGGGCCTTCTTCGCCCCCTCCTGCAGGATCCGTTCCACGGCATCGGCGCTGTAGCGTGAGCGCGCGGCGCGGAAGGGTTCGGTGAGCGCGATCAGCGACTCGGCTAGTTCCCGCTTGTTCTGGACGCAGCCGCGCGCCGCGGTGCGGCACTCCTCCCACAGCCGCGCGTAGCCCTCCGGCGAGAACACCTTCCAGTAGCCGCACGCGTTGCAGGTCTCCGGGTGGCCGGCGTCGGTCATCTTGATCCGCTGCGGGTCGGTGAACATCTTCTGCACCGTGGCACGGATCGCGTCGGGCGACTCCGCCAAGGCCACGGTATTGCCGTAGCTCTTGGACATCTTCCGCCCGTCGGTGCCCGAGAGCTTCGGCGCCTCGGTCAAGAGCGGCTTGGGCTCTGGGAAGAGCTCCGTCTTCAGCAGCGAATGGATCCGCCGGACTAGCTCCCGCGCCAGCTCGAGGTGCGGCAGCTGGTCCTCCCCGACAGGGACGGCGTGCGCCTTGTAGAGCAGGATGTCGGCCGCCTGCAGCACGGGATAGCCCAGGAACCCGTAGGTGGCCAGGTCGCGGCCCGCGATCTCGCGCAGCTGCTCCTTGTAGGTCGGCACCCGCTCGAGCCAGCCCAGCGGCGTCACGATGGCGAGCATCGTGAAGAGCTCGGCGTGCTGGGGGATGTCCGACTGCCGGAAGATGACGCTCCGGGAGGGGTCGATGCCGGCGGCGAGCCAGTCGATCACGTTATCAATGGACCACTCGCGGATGCGCTCGGGGTGCGCGTACTCGCTCATGAGCGCGTGGTAGTCCGCGACCATGAAGAAGCAGTCGTAGTCGTCCTGGAGCGATTTCCAGTTCGTCAGGGCGCCGACCAGGTGGCCCAGGTGGAGCTGCCCGGTGGGACGCATGCCGCTAAGAACGCGAGGCTTCATCAGCCTTCTTATGCGAGCTTCCGGGCGACCTTCTTGAGCTCCCACGCTTCAAGCAGGTCGCCCACTTGGACATCGGCCTTGCCCCCGAGCAGGATGCCGCACTCCAGGCCTTCCTGGACTTCGCGCACGTCATCCTTCACGCGCTTGAGGCTCGCAATCGGCGTCTCGCCGACGCGCTCCTTGCCGCGGATGACGCGCATCGTGCAGTCGCGTCGGATGGATCCCTTGACGACCCTGCAGCCGGCGACCATGCCGGCCCTGGAGACCTGGAACAGCTTGAGGATTTCGGCGCGGCCGATGAAGGTCTCTTCGATGGTGGGCTCCAGCAGCCCCTCGATGGCCGCCTTGATCGCGTTCACGAGCTCGTAGATGATCTGGTAGATGTGGACATCGACGCCCTCGTTCGCCGCGAGGACCTGGACCTTCGGCTCGATGCCGACGTGGAAGCCCACGATGATGGCGTCCGAGGCCGCGGCCAGGATGACGTCGGACTCGTTGATGTCGCCGACCCCGACGTGGAGCGTCTTGAACTGGACCTCCTCCTTCTCGGTGTCCAGCTTCTCCAGGCTCGAGACGATCGCCTCAAGCGAGCCTTGCACGTCCGCCTTGACGATGAGCCGCAGATCCTTCAGCTTCCCTTCCGTGATCCGCTGATGGAGCTCCTCCAGCGTGATCCGCTTGGGATGGACCACCGCCTGCCGGGAGCGCTGTTCCCGGCGCCGCTCGGCGAGCTGCCGGGCGAGCTTCTCGTCGCTGAGGACGAGGAGCTTGTCGCCGGCCTGCGGCACGTCCGGCAACCCGAGGATCTCGACCGGTTTGGCCGGCCCGGCCTCTTTGATCCGGTGGCCGCGGTCGTCGACCATCGCCCGCACGCGCCCGCTGAGGGCGCCGACGACCACCGTCTCGCCGATGCGCAGCGTGCCCTGCTGGATCAGGACGGTGGCGACCGGGCCGCGGTCCTTCGTCTGCTTGGCCTCGATGACCGTCCCCTGCGCCGGCGTCTCGGGGTCGGCTTTCAGCTCGAGGAGCTCGGCCTCGAGGAGCAGCATCTCGAGCAGGTGATCGATGCCGTCCCGCGTGCGGGCCGAGACCGGCACCATGATGGTCTTGCCGCCCCAGTCCTCGCCGATGAGCTCGTACTGGCTGAGCTGCTGCTTGACCTTCTGCGGGTTGGCTTCCGGCTTGTCCATCTTGTTGATCGCCACGACGATGTGAACCCCGGCCGCCTTGGCGTGGTCGATCGCCTCGACGGTCTGCGGCATGACCCCGTCGTCCGCCGCGACGACGAGCACGACGATGTCCGTCACGTTAGCGCCCCGCGCGCGCAGGGCGGAGAACGCCTCGTGGCCCGGCGTGTCGAGGAACGTCACGCGCCCTTTCGCAAGCGGCACCGCGTAGGCGCCGATGTGCTGGGTGATGCCGCCGGCTTCGCCCTCGGCGACCTTGGCCTCCCGGATGGCGTCGAGCAGGCTGGTCTTGCCGTGGTCCACGTGGCCCATGAGGGTGACGACCGGCGCGCGCGGCGCCATCCGCTTGGGATCCGGCTCGACCGACTTCAGCAGCTGCTCCTCCAGCGTCGGCGCCGGGACGATCTCGACGTTGAACGCCGCGGCCGCCTTTACCGCCGTCGCCTCATCCAGCAGCTGGACAATGGAGGCGAATATTTTTTGCTGCAGGAGGTGCTTGATGACGTCGCTTGCCTTCACGTCCATCCTCGCCGCCAGATCCTTGACGCTGATGGGGAACGTCAGCTCGAGCCGACGCGACGCTCCGGCGGGCTCGGCGGCCGGAGGAGCGGCGGGAGCCTGAGCGGCCGCGGGCTGTGGAGGAGCGGCGGTCTGCGCGGCCGGGGCGGGTTTCGGTTTTTCCGGCGGCGCCTGGGGCTTCGGCTGGGGCTTGGCGGCGGGGCGCGGCGGAGCCGCCGCCGGAGTACTGCCCACGCCAGCCGCGGCCGGACGGGCCGGAACCGCGGCGGGGCGCGGCGGGGCTGAGGGCTTCGGCGGCCCGGCCACCGCGGTGGCGGCCTTGGCGGCGGTCTTGGCGGACGGCGCAGTGGCGATGGCGGCCGGCTTCTTGAGCGTCGCCGCTAACGCGGTCCTGACTGCGGGCTTGGCGGTCGGGGCGGGCTTCTTGGGCTTGGCGAGCGCCTTCCGTGCGCGGTTCACCGCGTCGGCATCGAGGACGCTGGAGGCGGACTTGGCCGCAATGCGCAGCGTCTTAAGCTTGACCAGGAGCTCCTTCGAGCTCAACTCAAGCGCCTTGGCCAGCTCACTGACGCGCATGGCTCAGCCGATCCCTTCGGTCTTGTCGGTCTGGTCAGATCTCTCCGCTGGCTCCCCGCCCTGCGCCTCGGCCGGCCGGCTCTGGGCGCTTGCGTCGCCGCCCTCCTCGGCCTGCGGCTTTTGGCGGGCAAGCGCGAGCATCGCCACAGCCGCCTCCAGCAGCTTCTGGGCGGTCTTCTCGCCGACGCCCTCGACCGCGGTGAGCTGCTCGACCGTCATGCCTGAAAGTCGCGTCACGTCAGCTGCGCCGGCGTCGATCAGCTTCTTCTCCATCGCCGGCCCGACACCGGGCAGGCGGCGGAGCGACAGGTCCGACCCCTCGAGCTGGACCCGGGTCTTGATCTCGAGCTGCCAGCCGGTGAGCTTGGAGGCCAGCCGCACGTTCTGCCCCTTCTTGCCAATGGCCAGCGAGAGCTGGTCGTCGTCGACCAGGACGAGCGCCTGCTTGGTCGCCGGGTCGGGGCGGATCTCCGCGATTTTCGCGGGGGACAGGGCGGCCGCGATGAAGTCGGCGACGGGCTCGTGCCAGCGGATGATGTCGACCTTCTCGCCGTGCAGCTCGCGCACGATGTTCTTCACGCGGGTGCCGCGCATTCCCACGCAGGCGCCCACGCAGTCCACCTTCTCGTCCGTGGACGCCACGGCGATCTTGGTGCGGTCGCCCGCCTCCCGCGCGATCCCCTTGACCTCGACGATGCCCTCGGCGATCTCCGGCACCTCGAGCATGAAGAGGCCGCGGATGAACCCTTCGTGGGTGCGCGAGAGCACGATGGCCGGGCCCTTGACGCTCTTGCGGACCTCGACGACGTAGCCCTGGACCACGTCGCCCTGGTGATATTCCTCGTGCGGGATGCGCTCGGACTTCGGCAGGACCGCTTCCGCCCGGCCGAGCTCGACGATGACGTCGCCGCGCTCGAACCGGTGGACCGAGCCGCTCACGATGTCGCCGACCCGGCTCTGGAACTCGGTGAAGATGACGTCGCGCTCCGCTTCGCGGATCTTCTGGATGATGACCTGCTTGGCGGTCTGGGCGGCGATCCGGGTCAGGCGGGCCGAGTCCACTTCGTGGCCGGCCACGACCGCAACGATGCGGCCGGTCTTGCGGTCCAGGGTCGCCGTCGCCTCCGTTTCTTCGCTCACCCCTTCGCTCTTCTTGGCAGCGCTAGCCACGGCCGCCTCGATCGCCTGGATGAGGATGTCCCGGTCGATGCCCTTGTCGCGCTCAATGGCGCTGAGAATTGAGAGAAGTTCGCCGTTCATGGTTCGTTGGCCCGTTGGGCCCGTTTTGCCCGTTGAGCCCGTTAGGACCGTTGGTCGGCTGGCTCCGCAACAGGCATAACGGGCCTAACCGGCTCAACGGGCTTAACCGGCCTAACGGAATTACCAGCGGATCGCCTTCTTCGCGCCGCGGATGTCCCCGAACGGGATCGTGACGTTGCCCGATGGCGTCTTCAGCACGATCGCCTCGTGCTGGACCGCCAGGAGCATGCCGCCCAGCTCCCTGACCCGCCCGTCCGCCTGGGCCGCCCCCATCCGCAGCTCCTCTCCAAGCGCCCGCTCAAAATCACGCTTGGTGACGAGCGGCCGGTCGAGGCCGGGCGAGGACACCTCCACCGTGTAGCTGCCTTCAATCACGTTCGCCGCCTCCAGCGCGTTGCTGATGAGCTGGTTGACCTGGGCGCAGTGCTGGGTGGTCACCCCGCCCACCCTGTCGACGAGGAGCCGGATGATCTGCTGCCGCCCCTGTAGCCGGCAGGTCAGCTCCACCAACTCCAGCGACCGGTCGGCCAGTATCGGCTCTGCGATCGCCTGAATGCCTGCCAGAAGCGGTGCCTGTGCCATCTGCGCCGGAGAACAAAAAACGTGGGTTTGGCCCACGTTGTCGGGTCGTCTAAGCTTGGAGAATGGTACTACAGCGTCGAGGCCTTGTCAAGCTGTTTGGTGTTCAGGGCTTAAGTTAGGATGATTACACAGATTTTGAGATGATTTCGCAGATAGACCACAATCGGCGAAATCAATTCGCAATCTGCGAAATCACGTCGCTTCTTTTAGCAGTTTCGAAACGGCCTCGACGAGCGCCTCGGCCGGCACCTGGGTCCGTTCCTTGGTCGCGCGGAGGCAGATTTCATATTTCCGGTCGCTCTTCCAGGCCCTCCCCACCACCACCTGGACCGGGATCCCGACCAGATCGGCGTCCTTCAGCTTGCTGCCCGGCGACTGCTCCCGGTCGTCCAGCAGGACCTCCAGCCCGGCCTTGGAGAGCGCGTCGTAGGCTGCCTGCCCTGCGGCGGCCGGCTCCGGCTGGTCCGCCTCCAGCACGCTGACGATCACCTGGAATGGGGCCAGCGCCGGCGGCCAGACGATGCCGCCGGCATCGTGGCGCTGCTCGACCGCCACCGCGACGATGCGGTTGATGCCGATGCCGTAGCAGCCCATGACCATCGGCGTCAAGGCGCCCGCCGCGTCCTGGATCACCGCACCCAGCGCCTGGCTGTACTTCACGCCGAGCTTGAACACATGGCCCGCCTCGATCGCCGTCATGAAGGCCAGCGGCTTGCCGCAGGAGGGGCAGGGGTCGTCGGGGGTCACGATCCGGACGTCGGCCACGGTCTCCGGGCGAAAATCCCGACCCGGGTTCACGTTGATGAGGTGCGCCTCGGCCTGGTTGGCGCCGGCCACACCGTTGACCACCCGCATCACCGCATGGTCGGCGACGAGGCGCACGCCGGAGAGCTTCACCGGGCCGGCGAACCCGACCGGTGCGCCGCTGAGGCGCTCAATCGTTTGGGCGCTGGAGAGCTTCACGTGCGGGATGCCCAGCGCGCGTGAGAGCTTGACCTCATTGACGTCATGGTCGCCCCGCACGAGCACCGCGAGATGGTCGTCCTTCCCCACGTCGTAGAGCATCGTCTTGATGAGCTTGGACGGGGAGACGTTCAGGAAGGCGCTGACGTCCTTGACCGAATGCTTCCCGGGCGTCTTCACCGTCTCCATCGGCTTGGGTTTCTCAGACGGTTCGGGGTTCGGGGTTCGGGGTTCGGGGCACTTCGCCGCGTCCAGGTTCGCGGCATAGCCGCAGGCCTCGCAGCGCACCATGCGGTCCTCGCCGCTCTCAGAGGGCGCCATGAACTCGTGCGAGAGATCCCCGCCCATCATGCCCGGGTCCGCCTCGCAGGCGATGACGTTCAGGCCACACCGTTTGAAAATGCGCTGGTACGCCTCGTACATCGCCTGGTAGCTGCGGTTCAGCCCCTCGTAGTCGGCGTCGAAGCTGTAGGCGTCCTTCATGAGGAACTCTTTCGAGCGGATGACGCCGGCGCGCGCCCGCGGCTCGTCGCGGAATTTCGTCTGGATCTGGTAGACGGTCATCGGAAGCTGCCGGTGGGAGCGCACTTCCTTCACGAGGTCGGTCACCACTTCTTCATGGGTCGGGCCGAGCGCCACCTCTTTGCCGGTGCGGTCCTTGAAGCGGATCAGCACCTCACCCAGCACATCGTAGCGGCCGGTCGCCTTCCAGAGCTCGACCGGCTGGAGCGCCGGCAGGAGCAGCTCCTGGGCGCCCACCCGGTTCATCTCCTCCCGGACGATGGCGGCCGCCTTGTGGAGCACGCGCAGGCCGAGCGGCAGGTACGAGTAGGCGCCGGCACCCAGCCGCCGGATGAGCCCGGCGCGCACCATCAGCTTGTAGCTGACGGAGTCGGAGTCCTTTGGGTCTTCGCGGAGCGTCGGGAGGAAGTAGTGGGACCAACGCGCTGAAAGGGCGTTCGGGGTTCGGGGTTCGGGGTTCGGGGACAGTAGAAACTCCTCTAGTCGACCAGCATTTCCTGGATCACGGACTTGCTCGAGTCGGGATCCCGGAATGGTTACGCATCTCCAAGCTCTTCACGGATCCAGGAACGGTTGTAAAACCAGATGACCGTGGCTGGAATGAGCAGCATCGAACACAACGCCAGGGCATCCACCGACTGCGGCGGAGGCGTGTCGATGCTCACTTGTGTTGCTTGGCCGGACGGAACGCCGAACGGGTTGGCGACCGCGATGGACGCGATGGCGGCCAGCAGCATATTCCCCGCGAACAGCCCGACCATCATGCCGATGACGAAGAGCCAGCCATACGCCAGGCTGAGCACCCGAGCTATCGGGCTGAACACGAGATGCGCGATGCCGGCGGCAGCGGCCAAAGCGCCCAACGCCAACCACATGAGGTCCGGCCCGCCCTCCGCCGACCAAGCCCGGATCACCTGGACACTGCCCATTCCCAGCATGAACAATCCAGCAGTCACGATCGCCAGCGTTCTGGCGGAATGCGTTCGAAGGTTCTCGAGAGGAGCCGCGGCGAGGGAAAGGCCGAGCAGAAAGGTCAGCCAGACGGCGAACGCGTCCGTCCGCGAAAGCCCGAGCTGGGTCGGCGCAGCGTTCGGCGGTAACGCGAGGAGCCGCCATGCGACAGGAGCCGAAATGAAGAGCAGGCCCGCCCCAAGCAGGCGGTTGAATCCAAATGGCATGCTCAGGCCGCGTGAACCGGCTGCGGCTCTTGCCCCGAACCCCGAACCCCGAACCCCGAACCTTCACCGAGGATGTGTTTCACTTCTTCTATTAACGCGTCGACCATCTGCGCTTCCGCGACGCGGCGGACCTGCTGGCCTTTCCGGTAGATCACGCCGACGCCGCCGCCGCCGGCCAGGCCGACGTCCGCGTGCTCCGACTCGCCCGGGCCGTTCACAACACAGCCCATCACCGCGACCGTCAGCTCGAGGCACCGCGGCTCTGTGGCGGCCAGCTGCTTGAGCCGCTGTTCGACCTGCTTGGCGATGCCGACGACGTCGATCTCGCAGCGGCCGCAGGAGGGGCAGGCGATGACGTTCGTCTCGAAGCGCCGCAGCGAAAGCGCGGAGAGGATCCGCTGGGCCACCTTCACCTCGTCGATCGGATCGCCGGTGATGGAGACCCGGATGGTATCGCCGATGCCCTCGGCCAGGAGGGCGCCGATACCGATGGACGACTTCACGGTGGAGGCCGCGAGCAGGCCGGCCTCGGTCACGCCCAGGTGAAAGGGGTAGTCGCACAACTCGGCCATCCGGCGGTAGGCGGCGAGCATCTGCAGGACGTCGGACGATTTCAGCGAGATCACAATGTCGTGGAAGTCGAAGCCTTCGAGCAGGCGCACCGACTTCAGGGCGCTCTGCACGATGGCTTCGACGAGGTCGTTCCGGTGCGCGGCTTCGCAGTCAGGGTCGAGCGAGCCGACGTTGACGCCAATGCGGATGGGGATGCGGTGCTGCTTGGCCCGCCCCACCACCTCGCGGACGCGTTCCGTGTCGCGGATGTTGCCGGGGTTCCAGCGGATCTTGTCGAACCCCGCCTCGATGGCGGCGAGCGCGAACTGCGGGTGGAAGTGGATGTCGGCGACGAGCGGCACCTGGTTCGCCTCCCGCCGGATCGCGGCGAGCGCCTTGGCCGCCTCGATGGTCGGCACCGCGACGCGGACGATCTCGCAGCCCGCCGTGGCCAGCGCGCGGATCTGCCGGACCGTTGCGGCGACGTCGGCGGTGTCGGTCTTCGTCATCGACTGGATCGAGACCGGCGAGCCGCCACCGATCGTGATCGGCCCCACCCGAATAGGGCGTGTCTTGCGCCGTTTTATCATCCGTTCTTCAAGCTCATTGTCTCAGGTTCGGGGGTCAGGGTTCTGGGTTCGGGGCGAACCGGTTCGCCCCCCACCCCGAACCCCCAGCCCTGAACCATCTATCGGCCGACCAGCTTGCCCAGCCGCTCCAGCAGTCCGAAGCGATGGAGGTCGTTGAACGAAATCACGAGGACCAGCGTCATCAGGAGCACGAAGCTCACCTGTGCCGCCCGCTCCTGGATCTTCACGCTGACCGCCTTGCCGCGCAGCTTCTCGATGAGGAGGAAGAAGAGGTGCCCGCCGTCGAGGATCGGGATCGGAAAGAGGTTGAAGATCCCCAGGCTCAGGCTGAAGAGGCTCGCGAGAAAGAGCACCGGGGCGATCCCCAGCTTGACGGCGTCTGAGGTCAGGTAGACGAGGCCGATCGGCCCGGTCACGGAGTCGCGCAGGGCCAGCTTGCCGGTCAGCAGCGAACCCATCGCCGCCAGCGTCTCCTCGGTCCACTGGATCTGCTGGCGGAACGCCCGGCCGAGCGCCGGCACCGGGGACAGCCGGTACGGCTCGAACACGCCGCTGGGGGCCACACCGATGAGCCCCACGGTCTTCTCGCGGCCGATGGGGTCGGTGACCTGCTTCGGCGCCGGCGTCACCGTCACCGTCCGCGCGGCCCCGCGGGACTCCACGCGCAGGCTGAGCGGCCGGCCGGGCGAGGCGTAGACCGCCGTCGTGAGCTCGTCCCAGATGCGGATCGGCCGGCCGTCGATCGCGCT